>ERZ1026864.654-NODE-654-length-19103-cov-6.787274_pt1 | contig 19103 bp, 17 predicted proteins | sample MGYA00380162_ERZ1026864 | MGnify/ENA primary metagenome ERZ1026864 (study PRJEB33269, sample SAMEA4719798) | human gut metagenome | biome: human-associated habitat; feature: organic feature; material: feces | place: Cameroon | collected 2013-10 ... | reverse complement strand
AATATAATAGATTGATTACATCTAAATTATATATTTTTATCATCATACCGTCAACTAACCTTAATATGTATTTCTTTATTGTATATTCCTATCTGACATACTATAAATAGAAGCAAAACTACTGGCTGACTTTGCAGCCAAAAGGTGAGGGCAGTTAGTCCACTCACCAAAATCTATGTTATTTGAGAATCTGGCAGCCTATGATTTGACATAGGTACAAAGCACGGTTACAATGGGGAGTCCACAAATGTAAGTTTTGGAAGCCTATGATTCGACATGGGTACAAAGCGGAGACGCCCCCGGAACTAGGTGGAGAAGAGTTCTGGAAGTCTATGATTTGACATAGGTACAAAGCGAGTTCGAAAGAAATGACTGAAACGGCAGCGTTCTGGAAGTCTATGATTTGACATGGGTACAAAGCACTAATATCTACTTTATTCGCAACATTACCGTTCTGGAAGCCTATGATTTGACATGGGTACAAAGCATAAATTCAGTACATACATCAGAACAGATTATTCCGTATCTCATAATGATAAAACAGCCTCCTTTTTTAAGGAAGCTGTTCTTTTTTACGCACTCTTTAATTTCTGTTCTGCTTCTTTCTGAATCAGGATTTCATCCAGTTCCAGATTTGATGGTGGGTTGATATTCAACCGGCTGATCTGTACCAGGATCGGTTCTGCATCCTTAAAGTCAAATGTTCGAGAAGTCTGGCATACAAACCAGCCTGTAGGACTTCGAGGAAACCATTTGACCAGATCACGGTCATCGATACGCTCTTCACGTCCAACCGTCCGTACTACTACATTGATATCATCGGTTCGTTTCAGTCTTCCAGCAAATACTAAACCGCTGTTTGCAATGATTGAAGATGGCATATCTGCTATCTTCTGCGTTATTGCCATAATAAATAATCCGTATCCAGCAGACTGATCCAAAATCTGCTCAAATTCAGACTGTCCAGACATACCAAACGTCTGGCCACCACCAGTTCCGGCACAATCATTACCGGTCAAGACTTCATTTGCTTCTTCAATAACCAGTACCGTTTCATACTGGTCTTCCGCTAAAAATCCACCTTCATGTGCCAAAGCAAATTTGTAGAATCCGGAAGTGATTACACCAAAGATAAAGTTCTTGAATGTATTCTCCAATCCTTTCGATTCCAGTACCGTAACATCATCGTCTCCGATCAGGTCATCAATTCCCAGACCATCAGATGTTCCGTATAAACGGCTTTCAATCGAATATTTACGGTCAAAGCAGTTCAAACGATCCAGAAGACGTGCATATGCATCCCTGGTATCATTTCCGGCCCGTCCTTTTCCCGGACTGTCCAAGTCATCCTTCTTTTTCTCCATTCTTTTATAAATAGCAGCGAAATTAACCTGTTTTGATAATTCAGGAACTGTTTCTTTCCAGTCCTCTTTATCAATCGCTTTCATTACACCTGCTTCTTCATATAATTCAAAGACGACATCGGCAATCATCTGCTTACCACGTTCCAGAAGGCCATAAGCCCTACAGTAGATGTCTATAACTCCATCGATCCAGATCTGCGGATAAACACCTTTTGGAATCTTCCATGGATTTAATTTGATTGGTCGGAAATTTACATTTCCCATAGAATAGAATTTGAACCTCTCCGGCTCTACAAATCTCGCAAGTGTCCGCCAATCCTGTTTTGGATCCATTGCTACGATACGAAGACGTTTTCCGGTTTTCTTTCGTCTTACTTTTGACAACTCTGCGATAAATCGGATTGCTGCCACCGTCTTACCTGATCTGGATGCTCCAGTAAAGAACCCGTGTAATAATGTTTCTTCGGCAATTCTGTAATCAAACTGTGTACGATATCCATTTTCAAAAGTCCACCGTTCCGGATTCAGAATCGTTCCCATGTAAATCTCGCCTTTCAACATAGATGGAACAGAGAACTTTGGAATATCCTGCACAATAGAGAATACTCCACCTTCAGATACTCTTGGCAGGTGTGTATATGCGGTATATTCTTCTGGCAGAAGCACCGTACAATACTTATATTGCTGCACTCCGAAAACATCTTCCCTGGTAACATCTGCAGAAAATGCTGCAAAATGATACAAGAGATGTTTTTGTTCGGTTTCCGAAAGATCCAATACCTGAATTGGTTCCACCATGGCATATTCATTCTGCCACGTACTCTTTGCAACAGCTTGTGCTGTAGATAACGCATCTAAGGATGGACATCCAATATATACATATGTATAAAAAGCTCCTTGTCCTCTTAATGCCTTTTTGATTCTTTCGTTCTGGAATTCCATCAACTCCAGCAGATCCTTTACTCCCTGATCCAGCCACTGATAAGATTTGCTGTAGCCAATAGATGGTCCGAGTCCCATTGAGCTGCTGGTTCCGCTGGTCATTGTTCCACTGGTTCCATTACTTGTGCCTTTACTGGTTCCATTGCTTGATGTATAAGACTGTCCATTGGAAACGCCTTGTGTTCTTCCTACTGTTTCTCCGTAACCGGATGAAGCTGACTGCGTAACAGAATCAGATACTGACTGACCCATACTCTGTCCCAATGTCTCTGACTGGGATACGCCATAATTCTGTCCCACATTCTGCGAATAGCTTTCTCCGGCACTTTGTCCTACATTTGCAGAAACGCCTTCGCTCTGGGAAGCTCCAGTGCTTAATGAAGATCCCATGCTTACAGATGAGCCAAGACTTCTGGACATTCCCATACTGTCTGACTGACCCATGCTTAATGATTCTCCGACACTCTGAGATTGTCCCATACTGTATCCTCTTCCTACAGATGAACTCATGCCTACGGAATGACCAATGCTTTGCGAAGTACTTTCTGACTGATTCACTCCCCATCCCTGTGATACACTCTCTCCTACACTGGTTCCGTAACTTTCCGATGCACCATAGCCAACATTATGACTGACACTATTGCCGTGCGACATACTTGCACCAATGCTAGTACTTTGTCCATTTGTTATTCCATTCGAAATGCCAGATGACAATCCGTGTCCATAAGAACTACCGTAACTGCTTCCGTATCCCATAGAAGTACCTGCAGAATCGCTTGTCCCGCTGCTCCAGCCGTGACCTGCATTAACCCCTATTCCACCAATAACAGGAATTGTTCCGCTTCCGCCAAAATTTGTGGAACTGCCGCTGTTTGTTCCATGAGAGCTTGATACACCATGATTTTGGCTGACACCATAGTTCTTACCAAAATTGAAGCTTTCTCCAAGATTTTGAGAGAATGAATTCGATGAACTCTGACCATAACTGGCACTATTTCCTACGTTCATGGATTCTGATTCTCCATACCCCACGTTTTGACTGTGTGATAGATTATGGGAAGTGCTCACATTCTGTCCATGAGAAAGATTGTAACTGCTGCCCTGACTATATCCATGACTCTGAGAAACATTCGTTCCTTCACTGTATCCCTGGCTCTCATTCATGCTCATACTTTGATTCGTACCATGACTGGAATTAATTCCTTGACTTGTATTCGTACCATGACTGGCATTTAATCCTTCGCTTGCATTCATTCCTTGACTGGAATTAACACCGGCTCCAACATTTGTCCCATGATTTGCACTGGTTCCCATTCCGGCTGAAATCCCTGTATTGTGACCGAAACTTTCTCCAAATGATACGCCATGTGATGTAGAAAGTCCGTGGCTTACTGAGTTAGTTAGAGACTGTCCCTGTGAATGTCCGATCGATTGTCCAAATGATCTGGAGAGGCTTTCTCCTACTGACTGTCCTTCGGACTGTGAAAAGCTTTCTCCGTGGGCGTAGCTTACTGAGTTTGCATCTGTATAAGCTTTACTCCATCCCTGGCTCTGGCTGGCATTAGCCATATACATCATTGGAATAGACAGATTCATACTTAATGACTTTGTTCCCTGCAGCTGGCTGTACCAAGCAGTCATTTCTTTCTGAGACTGCCTCTGCCATCCTGTCAGAGTGTCCAGATATACCGGTGTTGAAAGAACTTCTATTACATATTCGTAATCAGCCATACCGGTGATCATTTCTTCCAGCGTTCCCTGTGAATCCGGGTTAATGTTAGAACCTCCCATTCCACGGTTCCCGGCATCTTCACCCGCTTTATTCGCTTTCGGGATGCCACGTACTACCGTCATATAATCCATGTTGTACATTTTTTCCCGCAGCCATTCCGTTTCCTGTGCTTCAACACATTTGATTTCCAGAACACGGAAAGTTCCCTGGAGCATACCTACAAATCCTTTAAAGTCGTAATATGCCTTTTCTTTCGCCTTCTCCAAGCTCTCCGCCACGCCCTGGATTCCGTACAAATACAATAAGCCAAGAGCAACCGGTTTGATCACATTGGCGATTATCGTGATCATGTTATAATTCCGCTCATGTACACCGGCAAGAATCTGTTCCTGCATATCCATGAACGCAGTAGACTGTTTCGCATTTGCCGGAAGACGGATCACCCTTGCAAATTTGATTGCTTTATAGAAATGTGTAATTTCTCCAGTATCCGGGTTCATAACCTCCAATTCATAACACAGATATTTCAGATTTCTTTCCTCCGGCGGCTTTGAAGATTTTTCATCATACTCGGCCCAGCTCTGAATAATACGAAAATCATCTTCCGGTGTACTGTCCTGTTTCGGATTTAATATCTTTTTTAATTCATATAATGACAGCATATATTATCACCTTCCTTAAATCATCCTACTATTACCATTTCCGCTATCGCGCATGCCACGTTTTTGACCAAATGTCTTTTGCAACGACTTGTTATGGTGAAACTGCAGCAACCGTTTTCCCTGCATTCCTACTTGCCCGATTGGAATTCCAATAGCGGAAAACCATAAGAGATTCTGCAGATATCCTGGCATTGCATTTCCTGTAGATGTTGGAATAGATTGATTAAAAGAAGCTGCAATCATTTCCGCACTGACTCCGGAAACAATTCCAAGAGCAACCTTAAATCCGAGTAAGGTGCAAAAATAAACAGTGCAGATAATTAATGTCTGATTTAAAACTTCTTTTCGCTGAGATGGCATCAAAAGAGCAACAAAAAATCCAAGGAACCACATAATCCCTGCTGCCGGACAGATCAGTTTCGTGCCAAAATTTGCGAAGTTAGAAATGGTAAATATTCCAAGTCCGAATACAATCAGAGGGCATCCAATTGCTTTGATCACATGGAAAACCTCTGTTTTACTCATGTTCTGCTTATATGTAAGCGTCTCTTCTTTTCTTGACATACTCTCTCTCCTTTCTAAATGATGTTCTGTTCTTCACGAACGGAAGTATCGATTTCTTCTTTCAGTAAAAGAAAAATGGTTCCTGCTACCCCTACAACAAGCAGAAAGAACCATAAATTGGATGTCAGCATATAAGCAAAACTACTCGCTGCGTTATATTGGAAAACCAAAATATCTGACATAGGCATCCTCCTTCCGAATGATTATTTCATCTGCCCTTATCAATAGTGTGTTTGAAAGCGAATGCAATAAAAAAAGCCCGGATTTCTCCGAACTTTTTTTACCTCAGCTTATTTTTCCAATATGAACACAACGTAATCGATGTTTTTTAGCTTATACTGGTAAGACGAAACATATTTTGCCCCTTCTGCCAGTTCCTTTTCCAATGTTTCTTCTGAATTTTGCAACTTTGTTTTGATCGTATACTGTTTTCTTGCAGAGTATCTACTTACCTCCATTCTGATCAAATTAAGTAATTCCTGTCCCGCAACTGTTTCCCAATAATTCATCAATAAATTCCTCCTGATTTTAATTTTATAAGCCGAGAGAATCTTCTTCACTCCTTTCGTCCTCAGATTGCTTATACAAGAAGAATGTACGTTTTTAAGAAAAATAAAAAGGGCAGCACACCCTGCCCTTTTATTTTGATATGATTGATTTCTGTATTGTTATTGTAATTTAGACCATCACTTCCATTGCAAGGATGTTCATATCTAAAGATTTCAGTGTTTCGACCAAAATGCAACATCAGAAATTCACATAAGGTTCCTTTCCTTTCTTTCCCGGTTCAAAAACATATTTCCAGTTCTTGTTTTCCTGGAGATTCTTTTCGCCAAGCTGTGAAACTGTATTGATACGGATGGTTACATTTTTTAGCGATCCTTCCCCACGATTTTCAATCCATTTTCCTATTTCCCCACGGATCTTATCCGCACAGGTCCTGTTCGGTACAATGAAATTCAATACCGATGTCACACTGCACATTTTATTGCATTTCCCATTAAAATTCGTCTGGGTATGGTTTACACATTCGTACTCATAGTAACTTTTCACATCATTGTTATCAATACAGATGATATCCGGAATATAAGAAATTCCCTCTTTGATTTTGATCGGATTTTTCCGATTACGGTCACTTACTGATTTATAAAAGCCAGATTCCCGTAACATTTCTGCTACGATTTTTATTCCGTATCCATGTGTACAATTATCATGTTCTGCCATAATCTGATCCATTTCTGACATTACTGCAGACTGCCCATACTTTTCCTGATATAATCTGGTTCCAACCGTAGACAATTGGTGTACGTTTAAAGCTCCTTTCGGGGTTTTGACTACTTCCTTGTTAATAACTCCCAGACTGGAAAGAATCGTAATTGTACTTCGTATTTTTCCCTGTGTGTATGTCGCATCCTTTTCGGTTATATCAGCTTCTATATCCAAATATGTTGAATGACCTTTCGTTCCGATTGCATCCAGAATCATCCATGACAGTTCATCCATTTTCTTTTCATAGTCTTTGAGATCGATCATATGCTTCATAGACCTGGTTTTTCTTGCCTTTTTCTGTTCTATCACTTTTCTGGATTCTGTAACAGGTGTTGCTTTAGGATTGATCTGCAGTTTTGCGCCTTTTTCAGCAATCTTACCCATCACACGTTCTTCAACCGGATCACAAAAATCCGTCTCTTCCATAACAATCTGAGGTCCATTGTCAGCAGAATTGCTTTTTTCAGGGAACTGCATGGGTCTATCACTCATTTGCTTTTTCCGTTCTCTTTCCTGTCTGGCTTTTTCTTCTAACTCTGTTTCCGATAATGATGCTTGCACCGGAGATAACTGCATAACAGAAATCTGATCCTTTAACCCTTCAATCTCCAATCGGCGTTCTTCCAGCTGATCGACAAGTTTTTGCATGAAATCCGTGCGTGAAGCAATATAATTTGTAAAGGACTGCTTTGATTTACGAATCAATTCATTGATTTGAATTGAACTCCAGGAATAATCCGTTCCCAGCACCATTTCCTTACTGTCCTTTGCAAGAATATCTTCACACAATTCGCGCATTAGTTTTTCTGTTGTTTTGGACTCCACTTCCCGCTGATCCCATTGTTTCTGCCGGATGCGCATTTGTTCTTCCAAATCCTTACATCTTGCTACTACCATATGGTATTGATTTTCCAGTGTCTTTTGATTTTTCGCCATATTACCTTCCTCACTTTCCGTTGATTTCCTGATCAACATAATCTTCCGGGGTCCATGACTTGATATCTGTTAAATCTGCACCGGATATCGAACTTCCAAGAGCAACAATGTTCTGTGTGATCAGAGAGAAATCATCATATACCCTGTCTTTATCCTGCAATGCATTATTTGCTTTTTCAGTATTATTTTCAGAAATCGCAGCTGAAATATTCTGGAGATATACTGCAATGTCATTTTTGATCCAGTTAACCATCATTGATTTTACCTGATCATACTTTGTATCTACGGAAATTGCGTCTGTCTTCACGGATAGATTTTGTACATCATCTAAAAGGGCTTCATATTCCGGGGCAATCTCCAGAGTGTCCTCCTGCCCCTGTGCAACCCTGTAGTCCAGTAATAATGTTTTTTCATATAATGACCTGCAATATTCGTACTGTGTCAATATCGTATCAAAATTATGTTTCTGCCGGATATCATCTACAGACATTTTTTCTGGGACTGCTTTTCCGTCTGAATTATACTGATATTTTGTTACTGCAGCACCAAAGATTAAGACTAATAAGTAAATACATCCTGCAATCAGGATGAAATTAATAATCTTTGTATGCAGATTACCACGTTTCATTTTCGTATTATCTTGAATTTCCGCATAATCTTCCAGATTTTGATCCGTCAGATTTGAAGAGTCCGCATATTGAAAATATGCCGGCTCTTCTTCTTTTTTTCCTTTGTCAAAAATTTTATTCTGTTTTTTTCCTAATACCGGCTTACTTTTCTCTTGGATAGCTGAAACCGGCTTACTCAGGATATTTTGATCATTCATCCGGTTTTCTGTCAATCTGGATGAAAGCAGATTCTTATTCTGTTTCATATGCCTCCCCCTCCATCAAACCATCCTCTTCATAAGCACGGTCACTTTCTGGAATAATACAGTCATCAATGTATTCAATATGATACGGTACGATTTCAATGGAACTGCTTTTTGCAAGGAAATTCTGCTGACACTGCTCACAGCACATTTCAATTTCAATATCTCTTGCTTCAATCGCACCATTAATGTAAATTGTAGAATTGGTATGCAGACATATGCTGTGCTGCTCTGCCATCGGTCCGAAACATTTTACCCAAGGATAATCTGTTTTTTTATCTGCTCCATCTTCTTTGATTCTTCTCAACCGGTTAGAAGCAATCGGAAACTGACAGGTCTGCAGCCTGCTGTCCTCATTTGCATAATATTCCGGTTCCATGCAAAGAGTTCCCATAATAAATACCTGGTTGCTGATTTCCTGCCGGTTTTTTAAATGATGAAATGCATACTGTTCTAACGACTGTTTATCCCCTAAGAAAATATCTTTAAAATCAGAAACGTCATCTCCGGCTTCCAGTGCTTTCTTATAATTGGATAAATGATTTCCGACATCATCCATATTTTCTTTGATAAACCGTTTTCCCGGATACTGCTGTATTAAATAAGCCCGAAGTTCTTTACAACTGGGAAGAATCTGTACTATGCGATTCACTTCCATTGGCCGGTAATCTTCTGAAAACTGACTCAGGTTCCAAATGCGTTCTTCCAGATATTGCTCTATAATTTTTAAATGCTCATTAAAATCATTTTCTGTTTTTCTCACATAAATAGGATCAATATATACAATAACTCCCTCCTGTTTGACATTTTCATGCCCGCACCTTGGACAAATATATCGTTTTCTTGTTTCCATAGTGCATACTGTTCCCTTTACATATACAAAATCTCCTTTTTCCAGTTCAGATAGATGCATTCTCTCAATCAGTTCCGGATTTCTTGATATTACAATTGGTGTATCTGGTATGATTTTCCCCTGCAGAATCATTTCATCATTAGCGTAACTTCTTCTGAGTGTTTGCAGAATCATTCTGGAACTAACCGGATTGTTTTCTTTATCCATCCGGTTTTTTGGATCAGCAATCAGACGACCATATAAATATACGGTATTTTCTCTAGCCATAATATCAGCCTCCTTTCTTATTGATTGTAAAGATTTGCAAGACCGGTCAGTTCATTGAAGTCATTTTGAAATTCATCCGCATATCCAGATATATCTTTACCCTCATCTAAATCCGATTTATAGCTTTTTAAATGTTCAATTGCAGTTTCCATCGCAGTCATCACCGCTTCTCTTGAATCATCTTTTTCTTTCGATGGTTTTGTTACCGTCACTTCGTCCAGTGTATCCTGTAAATTTTCGATACTCTGCTGCGTCATATAGCTTTCATTTGATGACTGCACGTCTTTATGATTTGCTGCAACTGCCATTCTGGTACTCAACTGGTTGGTAAACACGGTTATCTGTTTATTCATATACAGGGCATATTCCAACGAAGTCATGGATGTCTGTGTTGCATATTTGCCATCTTTTGGATCAGCTGGCTTTATTTCCGTTTGACATCCTGACGAACTTATAATCGTAAGAGTTAACATCAATGCCAAAAATGCTTTTTTTCTCATCAAAATTCTCCTTTCACACTTCCTAATATTAGTATGTGAGAAAAGTTTAAATCGGTTGGAATTTTCGCAAATATCTCCTATTACATTCCCATATTTCATGGTAAAATATCGATGTATAAAAGGGGGCGTAAAAATGACATCAGATAGTATGCGCGACAATCCAAATCTTATAGCAGTTCCAGTTATTGTGTCTTTTAATGCAAGAGGAGAAGTGCTGCCTCTGTATTTCAAATTCAAACAGGAAACAGTAAAAATTTTATCTTGTACACAAATTGATCAGTCGATCGGCAGCTTACGATATAGATGTCAATATGAATTTAATGGAGCAGCCAGATATGTGGAATTATATTACAATGAACATATTCGGACTTGGTTTATCGACACAAAAAAATATTCATACTAAAAAAGGAATCCATTCGGATTCCTTTTTTCATGGAATTATAATGCGGATGTATAATTTTTTAAAAATGTAGCTCCCATTTCCTTACCGGATAAACTGCCACCAAATCTGTGATAAATTTTTAATAGCTGTTTTTCAAGTTCAATGACATATTCTGTCATTCTAGGCTTTTCATTCGTTAAATGACAATTTTGAAGAACTGCTTCTATAAATGCACCAATTTCATTCTGTTCCGAATCATCTAAATTTTTCCGAATCAATCCAAGTTGTGTCATTTTTTCTTCACATTTTCCCTGTATCATCCAATTTAATGTTTCCGGATCATCTCTGGCTAATTCCACCCATGGGTTTGTGACGGACTCATACCAGATATAATCTCCTGATGCATCCCGAAAGGTTCGCTTTTTCTCATCTCTTCCCGGCAGGACTCCTTTTGCCATTTGTATTTTAGGAAAATCCGCAATACCTATCAGCTTTTTTTCCATATTATCTAATTTTGGCAGTTCCTTTCGCTTTTTTCTCACTCTCCCTGTAGACTCAAATCGATCTTCCATATGAGCCATTGATGCGAGAATGCACATAGCTTCATAGAAACTATAATGCCCAGCCTCAATTAATATAGAAAGCGGTGTAAAACTTCTTTGACATGCAAAGCATCTGCATTTTCTTCCCTGGTCATAGACCACACAATTTCCATAAGAATGATCATTATGGTCAGATGCAGGACACAAAATAGATATATTAGGTCCCATCTTCTGTCCCGGAAGCCCCAGATACTCAACAACCTGCAATGGCGTTACAGCTTCATTAAGTATCTCCTTATCCTCTTTTTCAAAATATAATCCCATTTAGTCCACTCCTTTCATCGTTATTTCTTAACTGTTTATAGAGTGACTGACGAAATACACAATAAAAAAGGAATCCGAAGACTCCTTTTCTCACCTATTGATTATTTTCTGCTGTCGTAGGTTGATTTTCCTGTATCTGATCTGTTGGCTGATTTTCCTGTGTCTGGTCTGCCTGCCCAGGATCTGCTGCCTGCTCCTTTTGCGTCTCATTTTGATCTGTCTGATTTTCTTTTGTTTTATCATCTTTTTTTGTATCGTTATTCTTTTCCGTATCTTTAGTTTTTCCAAAGTTACTGCTTTTAACTTTGTCGGATGAAGCAGCGAAAAAACTGATACGGTCTCCGTTTTGTGAATGAAATCCAAAACCATCAAAATCAAAATAAGAAGAAGATACCATAGATCCTGTATTATCCACAATTTTTTTTGCTTTTTCAGTGATGGATAATACTCCAATCGGCTTTAATGTCTTATTATCAGCAATCAATAGACTTCCATCTGCTGTATATCCATATACAATCCCAATATATTCTCCACGATCTTTGTTAAATAATGATACGGCAATACAGCTGTCATTCTCCTTGATTGCTTCTCGCACAAATAATAAATCATTTAAAGTATTGGAATTCATAGTAAATCTTGACGGATCTGTTTTTGAATACGCTGGCTTTTGAATCTTTGTTATCACAGAATTTCTGGTATCCGGTTCAATATCCTTCTTGGTCTTTTCCGTGGCTGTGATAAATCCTTTATCTGGAAGAATCTTCGCAAGAATACTGGTTGCTGTATTTTTCGGTGCATATACTGGACGGAAAAAGAAATCAAATTCTACTATTTCCTTTAATTTCTTTTTATGTAACTCTACCAAATCCCCTTTAGAAACCTTCCATACATTTTCTTCGGATCGATATGGCAGCAGTGTTCTCACGCCATTTTTTAAACGATATGCATATTTAGCATTACTGTCAGCAAATTGTGCATATCCACTGAAATTACAGAAACGATATCCATCTGGACACTCTACAACGCTTCCATAAGCTTTTGAAATATAATCATCCGCCCACAATATAACATTTCCAATTTTATATGGAGATCCGACCTTTTTATCTTTCTGTTCATCCTGTTTTTCCTGCATATCTGTCATCAGATCATCGGCTTGCAGAGGATTTGTATTTGTTACATGGACTTCTGCATAATCGGTAATTCCGTCTCCATCTGTATCTGAATTCCAAGGATCTGTTCCAAGAGATGTTTCTTCACTATTCTCTATGCCATCCCCATCATAATCCTCAGATGGGTTATCTCTCAGTGCATTATTACTGATGCGGATTGCACTGGTATCTGTTTTCACACTCACCTGTTTTTCGGTAGTATTCTTTAATACAAATTGTGGAACATAAATAAATACCAAAGTTAGTCCAATGACCAATACGGCTACAGCGATTCGTGATTCCCGTTTCTTCTTTTCCGGTGTAATCGTTTTTCCATTCATATCATATACCGGAATTACAGACTTCTTCTTTTTTCGTTTTCCTGTCCCGGCAGATTCATTCGCACGCAGTACATCATCTAATCGTCTCATATGATTTCCTTCCTTTCATTTTAGTATCATTATTAGTATGAATGAAATTTGCATAACAAAGGATTTCTGGACAAAATTTATTTTTTCTATCATCTTCCATTCTTATAATAGACAAGAATTGCTGACGAAAGGAGAATCGAAGAAATTTATATCAGCATGATTGTACTATCCATATATAGGAGGAATGAAATACGTGGATGTCAATAAATGTATTTTTTCAGGGCGGCTATGTGAAGACCCAGAAGTAAAAGATATCGGAGATGGGAAAAAATTTGCACGTTTCCGTCTTGCCGTTGAATGTTACAAAAAAGAGGATAAAAAAGTAAATTTTCTTAAATTCGTCACATGGAATTGTGCAAATTTTGCCGAAAAAAATTTAAAACGAGGTATGAAAGTATTGGTTGAATCTACTTGCAACTCTGGTTCATATCTCAACGGCTCCGGCTTCAAAGTATATACTACGGAATTCAATGCTTCGCTCATCACGGTTCTGGATTGGAGAAATCCATCAAATGAACAGAATGAGGCAACGAATAAAACAAATCCATCCGACAGCCTTCCTTTTGGAAATGTTGCCGACATTCCAGAAGAATTTAAACGCTATCAGGATAGACGGGATAATCCAGGTCCTGATGATTACAATTTTAAGGCGAATCCATCCCTTGAGATTAATGATCTCCCACCATGGGAATGCCCGTAAATCATGCAGAAAAGAGAACTCGCCGTTGCGGGTTTTCTTTTTTGTCCAAAAAAATCTTTTCCTCAAATTTTCTATCACACTATAATTGAACATTTAAAAATCATTTTTAAAGGAGTTGATCATTATGGAGAATCAGGCAATGGCATTACTTGAATCAGGAAAACGCTTGACAGCAGATGAAGAAGTTATCGTATTCCGTTACTATCATGAACACACCACACCGGAAATGAGAAATCAGATTGCTCTCAATAATCTGGGGCTGGTTCACAGTGTTATCAATAATTATACATACAGCGGCATTCCGGCCGAAGACTTACAACAGGAAGGAGTCTGCGGTCTATTGATTGCAATTGACAAATATGATTATACAAAAGGATTTAAGTTTTCAACATATTCTATGCACTGGATTAAACAAGCAATCAGCCGATATGTCATGAATAATGGACGTACAATCCGAATGCCTGTACATATATTGGAAAAATACTATATGATACATAGATGTATTGAAAAATACAATAATGAATATGGGGAAGAACCTCCTGTTGAATACATCGCAAAAGAAACCGGGCTTGCAGAAAAAACTGTAAAAGATCTTTGCAGATATTATGCCAATAATGTCTGTATTTCATTAAATCAGGAAATTAATCTGGAGGATTCACATTCCAGAACCGAATTACTTGACCTTTTACCTGACCCTGCTGTTACAATTGCAGATTCTACACATTTTGAACAGGATATGCAGCTAATGATTCAAAAAATCAAAAGCATATTAACCGAAAAAGAGTTTGGAATCTTGGATATGCGGTTTGGACTGACACAAGGGAGCATTATGACACTGGAAGAAGTTGGAAAAGTTTACGGCTGTACAAGAGAACGCATCCGTCAGATTGAAAAAAAGGCAATCATGAAATTACAAACACCTAAAAATATGAGATATTTCAAAGATTTTCAAGATTATCTCAAATAAGGAGGTAAAAAAGTTGAAACTATCATTCCGAAAAATTTTGGGGGTGGCATTCATAATTGCCGCCCTTTTCTGTTTATATTTTGCATTTTTGCAACAGAAAAAATATGTACAAGGAAATGCCGAATACAATAAAATAAAGCAGACTGCCACAGATACTTCAACAGATGATTCAAATTTGGGACAGTCGCAGGATTTTCAAGTTGATTGGAACACCCTGAAAGCACAAAACCCGGACATTGTGGGATGGATCCGCATGGATCCAAGTGTGAATTATCCAATTGTACAAACCCAAAATAACAACTACTATTTAAAACATGGCTTTGGAAAATCTTATAATATCAACGGATGTATTTTCATGCATTCAGATAATAAATCCGATTGGAGCGATCCCAATACAATTGTATACGGACATAATATGATCAATGGTTCCATGTTCGGCAACAACAAATTGTATAAATCCAAATCATATACAGAAGCACATCCTTACTTTCATATATATACCCCTTCCAGGAAAATGACTTACACTATTTTTGATGTTATGACAGTAAATGATGCCACAACACCTTATACTATCGATATGGAAACAACAGAAGAATTCCAATCCTATCTTGATACTTTAAAGAAACTTTCCACGTATCAGATGAATGTTCCAGTTACTACAGATGACCATATCGTTACATTGTCCACCTGTACCAATCATGGCCGGCAAAGATTTTTAATTCAGGGCGTTCTCACAAATATCGAAAAAAAGAATGAATAAAAAAAGAATCCTCTCATGAAATTCAGTGAGAGGATTCTTCATATTTTCTAGCTGCCAATGCCAGATATTCAGCAAACATTGTTCTTCGTTTGCCTATCGTATTTGTTCGTATCGCACATTCCATAGCAGAACCTTCATTAATAATAAATACTCTTTTTTTTGCTCTGGTAACACCCGTATACAATAGATTTCTTACCAGCATGTTTGCCGGTTCTGATGGCATCACTACAATTGCATTTTTAAACTCTGATCCTTGCGATTTGTGGATTGTCATTCCATATGCAAGCTGCACATCATCCAGTGCATCTCTGCATAGATTGACCATTTCTCCGCGAATATCGGCAACCATCTTTCCTTTTCCAAGTTCTTTTACAATACCGATATCTCCATTAAAGTATCCATCCTGGGAACTATAGTTGTTTTTCATCATGATAATCTTGTCATTCACACGGAATTTTGTATTACCATAAGTCAGACTCTGTTTCCCTGGATTTAATAAATCCTGTAAAACCGTATTGCAATTTTCGATTCCGGCTTCTCCTTTTCTCGATGGACAAAGGATTTGTGTTTCAAAAGGGTTATCTTTATTATAAAGTTTTTGCATCAGGCTTTTTGTCTGTTCCAATGTTTCTTCTTCACATTTCGTATGGATAATCTGAAAGTCTTCACACTCATGCAAATGAATGTTACCCTCATTGATTTTTTGGGAATTATCTATAATTGGAGAACCACCTTTTTGACGGAATACCTCTGTCAAACGGTTTTTCTCTATAAATAAATCCGATGTTCCCATCAAATCATTAAGAACAGATCCGGCACCGACTGACTCCAGCTGATTAACATCTCCAACCAAAATCAACTTTGTACCGGTTTTCAGTGCTGCAAGCAGCATATCAAATAACCGGATATCTGCCATCGACATTTCATCAACGACAACCAAATCTGCATCGACCGGATTTTTTTCGTTTCGATAATTTGCACCAAGACCATCCGGCTGATAATCTAAAAGTCGGTGGATTGTCACTGCAGTTCTTCCAGTAGATTCCGACATACGCTGTGCTGCACGACCAGTTGGAGCGCAGAGGCGAATGATATGATCCGGATGCATAATTTCATATGCATGAAGCATTCCGTTGATTGTGGATGTTTTACCGGTTCCCGGACCACCTGTCAGGATCTTAATTCCCCTGGTCAGTAAAAGCTTATTAAAAGCTTTTCGCTGCTGCCTACCATAACGGATACCGCATACTTTCTGAGCTTCTTCTACCAGTTCTCCACGAAATGGTTCCATTTCCCTGTTTCCTGCCAGCGCAAGGCGCAACAGATTTCTGGCAGCCCGTTGTTCCGCAATTAAAAGTGAACGGTCATAGAATCGTTCATTTTGGGTATCCAACAGCATCTGTTTCTGGATAAATGGCATACAGGTTGATAATGCAATGTCTTCATCAAATATGTGATTATTTAAAAGCTGTTTTACTTCCTGATAGTACACACGCATGTCAGTCCAAATATGGCCACTTGTAGAGACATTATCAGATGCCTTTTCTGAACATGCACGAAGCCTGCAGGATGTATTTGCGCTGTGTGAAAAATGCTTACACAGTAGTTCTTCCTGCTTATAAGACAACCCAATCTTTTTCCCATAAGCATATGGATCTTTACGTAAACAAGATATGGCATTATTTCCGAACCATTTGATTGCCTTTGCACATGCTCCATAAGATATTCCTATCTCAGACAATTCAGCGAATAATTCTCTTTCTGCAGATGTTTTTCTTACTGTAGCAACAATACGATCTGCCGTTTCTGGACTAAGATCAACCTTCTCGATCAATTCCTGTTTTGCTGTAGCCTTTTTTATAAAAGCAAAGATATCAGTACCAAATAAGCGTACAATATCTACTGCATTCTGGTAAGTAACACCTGGAAAAGCTTCACTGTTTAGGTATTCAATCGTTGTTACTTCGTCGGAAGTGCTTTCTCTAATATCTGTAATTTGAAAATCCCATCCAAATCCTTTATCATGTAGATTTCTAAAAAAGCCTCGGATTCTTATCGGTGTTTTTTCATCATATGCTGGAACCGGATACTTGGATCCGTCACATGATATGGTGTAAAGTGTTTCTTCCTGTTCTGTTATAGGATTTTTCTTCACTTCTTTCTTACAATATTGCTGTTCAAAAAAAAGTTCCTGCTTTGTCACAATTCGAAAAAAAGAATTCCCATTTTTTTCGTTTCTCCATGTATATTTTGAAAAATACCCATAAAACACAGAACTAGGACTTTGAGTAGTATCTATATCTGACATTTTAACATCCTCCCCTCATCTTAAATTACATTCTATCAATAGAATGATTCATGACAGACAAAATAAAAACAGCAGTCTTGATAGCTAGACTGCTGTTTTTTCTAAATTATTTTTCAATATTATCTGCCGGAACCTTTTTCATCTTAATACAAACTATATTCTGAAGCTTATTACTCAAATTCATTCTATCATTCAAACTCTTTCTTGTACGTACTTCTGCAATTACGGCAAGATAATCGTCATTTTTCACATCCTTCAACATATCTGCGAATTCGTCAAATGCGGAAATATCCACGTAATTTAAAAATCCCTGAGAGCGGATAGATAAAGTGACAATTTTCAAATTATCTTTCTTAGGAACATCAAACATATGAACCACTCTTCCAACAAACATTCCTTTGTTGACATCCTCCTGTCCTACCTCATCGAGATCAAATACGTCCTGTTCTGTAGAATCCGCTGTCTCCATTTCATCGATAACCAAAGTTTTTAAATATTCTGTTTCTTCATTATTCTCCTGTTTACTATACTGCACATGAGCACTTATTTTTACTCTGTCTCCCGGTACAAATTTGATATCTTCTTTTTTTACATTGTCTTTTACAATCAATGCTACATCTGGCTGTGCATGATTGATGCCAACATTTGTGGCAATAGTATACATAATTCTCTTTCTGGATACCTCCATGTGAATGATCGTACCTTTTAATCTGATTTTATTTGTCTGTTGCATATTAATTCACATTGCAGTTCATTTTAAGTAAATTGCTGCTTCTCCTTTCCACTATTCTATTTATAGTGTGAAAGAAAGCATCTTTCAGTTGTGAAAGCATTCATTTCTCACACATCTTTACTTTATTTTCAAAGAAAAAAGCCTGCATATGCAGACCTTTTTCTAAAACATCAATACTACAGATTTACGATTTTTAATCCAGTACCTTTTAACTGTTCCAGGGTATCATCATGGTTCACTGCCCCCAGAATGATGTTGTCATAAGAGGTGTCATCTTCCAACAACTCCACAAACAGCTTAAAGCTCTTGGCATCTAACTTATCCATATTGTCGATAACAAGATAACTTGCCTTCGTAATCTGATGGATCAGTGTGCAGAGCAAATAAGTAGCAAAAACATGTTCTCCGGAAGACAGCCTGTGAATTGGAACAAATCCATTGCTGTTCTCCGTTTTTCCGTAAAATTCAATTCCATTATCAAACGAAATCTTGAGTTCCATGTTATGGAACTTGGAAGCTTTCTGATTACACATTTTTGTAAATGGTTCTACAACTTTTTTCAAAATATAGCCGCGGACTCCTGTTTTGGAATCCAGATAAAGAACAAGATTTTCCAAAATCCTTAACTTTTTCTGTTCTTCCTCTAATTCACATTTTGCTTTTTTTGCATTTTCAAAAGAAGTATACTTAGAAATTTTACTCTGAATTTCCTGTTTTACCATCATATCCGGGGCCTTCACTTCTTCCGGTTTTTCCATAACCGTAATTGGAACATAATTCTGGATCTGGTCATGCAGGTTCTTTTTGTTATTGTAAGAAATCTGCTGTTTCTGATAGGCATCCAAACG
>ERZ1026864.649-NODE-649-length-19144-cov-11.834669_pt1 | contig 19144 bp, 29 predicted proteins | sample MGYA00380162_ERZ1026864 | MGnify/ENA primary metagenome ERZ1026864 (study PRJEB33269, sample SAMEA4719798) | human gut metagenome | biome: human-associated habitat; feature: organic feature; material: feces | place: Cameroon | collected 2013-10 ... | reverse complement strand
TATTGATGGTGATAATTCAACTGCTAAAAACTATTTAGTAACTAATTATCCAGATTGGGTTAAACATGGTAAAATGGTTTATGCTAAAATTAATGGTAAGCCTATAATGTCTAAACGAGATTTGAATTTATTAAACTTAAATACTAAAGATTCTCATACTTGGGCAAATGTAGAATTACACCCATTACTAAAGTAGTATAATGCTCTTGATTTATTATTTACATAGCAATTCATGTATACTACTGTAGGTTCACATATAAACCATCCATCAAAAGTTGATTATAATGTACCTATAGTATATAAACATCCTAAATTAGGATTAACCACATTCTTAAAATAGAATCCTGATGCACATAATGATGTTATTGATTTTGATGAATTTTTTAATGGTATACGTAATGCTTTTATAGAACAAAAAACTGGCATTACTAGAACATTAGAAAGTTGGGAAGATGAACATCTTGCTGAATATGATAATCCACAATGGGAAGAAACTAAAAATACATATTTAAGAGAACATTAGAATGATGAAGATTTTAGAAATCTTGTAACTATTGCTTGGAATTAGGCTAAAAAACAAGCAAAAGAGTAGAATAAAATTCTTTTAAATTCAAGTGCTATTGTATTAAAAATGTTCCCAAAAGATTTTACTAAAGTTATTACTATGTCAGCAGGTGATGCAGCAGTACGTGGTATGGATGCTGATTGGAAAGCTACTATTGATGATACATTAAGAGGGTTAATAGTACCTAAAGTAGAAGTAGAATCTGGAGAATATTTTGATAAAGTATTTAATACATACTTAGTAAATGAACGTCTTAAAATACTTGATAATGAATGTGCTGAGGAAGCTTCTAGATTTAAAGCCTAGGATAAGCGTAATGTATCACTTACTGCAGCAATGCATGAGTTTTAGTTAAATCAAATTGATGGTATTCCTAGTACTTATAATATGGCAATTCTATCTGATTTACATTCTGATGTATATACTATACAAGCTGACTCTGATTAGGCAACTAATTTTGATGGTGCTACATTTGTAAATCCTTGGGTTGTTATATGGGAGAACAATTCATTAAATGGTGATAAAGCTGGTATTAATAAAAAGTAGTTCGTACATTTCTTTGATAGAGCTACAGGTACAGGTGGTATTATTAAAACAGCAGGATTTGGTATTACTAATGATAAAGCAAGGCAATATCAATTCTATAGAGATATGGCATATAATATGACTCATTTTAATTGGAAAGATTAGAATGGTAACTAGCTAATTATGCCTAAAAATGCAACTTAGAATGGTATATTAAGGGATTTTAATGGTGATGATGTAAATTATGGCGATATATATTTTACTAAAGCAGGTAAAAACTATAGGCGTATAGTATAGGATTATTTAGGTAATAATACTTATGAAGTAATTGACTGTGAAGTGGATGAAAATGGCAATTCTATAACTGAAGAAGAAACTAATAAAGTTGTATGTAACTCTAACTATGATATATGGTAGATGTTCGGAGGTTGGGACTCTTTAGAGCTTAAAGATGGTAAGTTATAGGGTTCTGAACATTCTATTGAATTAACAGCAAAGGCTTGTAATGTGTATGGAACTAAAAAAGAAGGAGTGAATAAAGTAGAAACAGCAGCAGATGTAATACAACCTATGAAACATTCTGATATACATTATAGTCCAACTATAGGTGCTGTTAAATAGGGCGCTGCTAATATTAATCCTACTAGTTGCTATACAGGTCACCATGATTTAAACTTTATGCAAGTAGAAATGCGTTAGGCAGGTATTTAGCTTGATAAAGAGCATCATGCTGATAATGAGCATCTATCATTAATGACCTAGGTTATTTCTGCAGCTTGTTCAATGGGATATACATAGAAAGATGCATCTAAATTATATTAGTCTCTTTATAATCTTACTAAAGCAAGTACTAAAGAGTTTCGTACAGCTCTTGGAAATGTATTAAAGGCGGATTCAGATACATTTGAATCGGCAGTAACTAATACAATTATAAAGTCTTTAATGAATACATCTTCTACTGATGGTGACTCATTATAGATTATAGCTTAGAATGTATTAAAAACTATACGTGATAAGAAACTATTGGATATTAATGAAAGTAATTACCAAACTATAGATGCGGATATACCTTATAGTGATGCAGCTATATCTAATAAAATTGTCAGTATATTAACATCTACTCTTACTAAGAATGGTATTAAAACACACATGCCTGGTGTACTTGCTGTATTGAATCCTGCATAGGAAATTATTAAGTTCTATCAAGTACCTATTAAAAATGCTGAAGGTGAAGTTATTAAAAATGAAGATGGTTCTACTAAATATAAAAATGTAACATTAGCACAAATTGAAAAAGAATATCAAACTAATGATGTAATGTCTGTTATATAGGAATAGCAAGATTAGTAGGAGTTTATACCATTAACTAGGGATGAAGATGATGAAGTTGTTAGTATTCCATAGGTAAAAATTGGTAGAAAGTATTTAGTAACATATACTGATGGAGAAGTTGATGCTACTGGACATTTAGTGTAGAAAGAAAAAATAATACATATAACAATGCCTAATATGACAGAATCAAATATAGAATCTGTCAATTATAATAATAAAGCTTATTTATAGTAGAGAATGGGTTATAAATAGCTAATTAATTATCTTAACAATATTGGTGACAATAGAATTACAGGCATTAAAAACTTTGTACTTGGTGGTTAGGACTTAGATAGTTATGATATTACATTTAAGGACACTGATGGCAATAGTTGGTAGCTAGCTGATTTAGATATAGTTTAGGATTATTTTATTGCACGCTCTGAGAAAGATTCACGTAGAACTATACTATATTTACTTGATAAGTATGATTTTAAAACATAGTTTTAGAAGCAATTAATTAAAGAATTTTAGGAAAGTAGTCTTCCTGATAATGTTAAATAGGCATTTGTAAACAATCTTGCAGAATCATTTGATTCATATTTTATGACTAATACAGAAGAATATGCTAAATTCTTTTAGAAATATGGATTAAAGTTTTTAAATATAAAAATGCAAGAATAGCTAAATGCTTTAAGAACTGATACTACTAATAAAACAAGAGAAGTAATAGTTAATAATAGACTAGTAACTGTAGATGCTGATAGTATTAATACTACTAATTATGGTATAGTAATGCCTAAAGTATTTAAAAATGCATTTGGCTTGGATGAATTTGATTAGATAGAAGATATCTTAAATGACCCAGAGTTCTTTACTAAGAAATTACTTAAAAAGTTATATACTAAAGTTTAGAATTATACTATTGGCGATGATACTTTCTATAACTATCATGTTGAGTTAAAACGAAATACAGGTGATCATGTATATATTAGACGTGGTTTAGCACATGCCGATTTATCTAACGAAATTACTTGGTTTAAGCAAGTAGATGCAGATGGTAATGTATATAGAGTTGATAGTGATGGTAATATTATTCAACGAATGTTTAGTGTAGATGATAAAATCTATGAAGACTACGAAGGAAATCAAATAATTGTTGTTGGTGATGATGTTTATAAAGATGTTAATGGTAAGGTAATTTCTAAAAACAGAGTAAGAGTAATGCCTAATGGAATACTTGTAGATGAAAATACAGGTAATGAAGTTACATTAGAGTCACCATTACAATTTTATATTGATAATACTGATTTCTCAATACTAAATATAAATCAATTCTGCTCTGAAGACGAATTTGGTGGTTTATTAGATACATTAAAACTATGTAAATCTCAATATGTTCGTAACTTTGCGGATAGATTTGAGCAAACAGGCTAGAATTGGGTAACTAAGAAAGGTAAAGAATCTTGGTATGATTATATGGCTAAATATGAGAACATAGAATAGCTTTATAATAGTGGAAGTGATATTTACCTACTACAAAAAATTAAACGAGAAGGTTCTAGAATGATGACTTCATTCATTAAATAGTTAGATATTGTAGCAGCACGTATTCCAGCACAATCTTAGTCATCTTTTATGCCTATGCATATTGAATCCTTCGAGAATCCAGACACTAATAATGCTTATGTAAATATATATCAATTTTATTTACAAGGATCTAAAAATAATATATAATTGAATCTATGTCCTATAAATTAAAAAATTGGACCCGTTAAATTCCGTGGATTCAGGGGAAATCTATTTATAATAGACAATCCTGACCTTAATCTTTTAAATAAAAGATGAGAGCAACGACTACAACTTAAAGTACGGAATATGGAATACATAAAGATATAGTCTATCTTACTAAGTAATTAGTAAAAATATAAGGATTTGGACATAGATGCAGTATCACTGCAAACATTTGCAATAAATAATAACGGAATATATGAAGGACATTCACCATATTTCAATATAGATTCAACAAAATTATTAAAAGCCTCTGAAACATATATACCATTCCCTACAGGTGAGGTGCTTAAAGAATATGTAGCTAATAATCCTGCCTATACTACTATGATGTAGTTATTACAATAGTATGGAACAAAGTTATTTGGTATTAAAGGTAAACATGGGTAGGAAAATGCCTTATTACAAATATATTGGTCTGATAAGGATAAAAAAGTAACTGTAGATGTTAATACATCGACTATAGAAAATATAAAGTTATTGGGTGAAATATTAAATAATGTAAAATCTTGGGACTATATATTAGATGACGCACCTTCAACAAGTGCTTTTAATACTATAATGTTTGGTGATGGTGGAACACATTTAAATGTAGATATATATAATAAGATAATTAATGCTATTAAAAATGTAATTAATAGACATAATACATATCTTAATGACACATCTAAAAATAAAAGAGACTAGATTATTAAAAATAATGCTATAACTGCCTTATTTAATATTATTAGTAATCCTGTTAATTTACGTGAGGCATAGTCTTCAGTAGATGTACTTACTAAAACAGCTAAGTCTCTTGCTAAATAGTCTGAAAAGAATAAAGTACAAGCTACTTTTACACCTGGAAATTTTATTAGTAAATTACAAAGTATTAATGAGAATATGACAGGTAAAGATGGTATTGCTATTAGTGCTACAGCACTAAAGTCATTCTTTGCTGCAACATTTATGAGTAATACTATATTAAATGAAGGCAATGCTACAGAAGCTTCTAAACTTTTATGTGCAGTCCCTATTGGAGGTAAAGTATATCATGGTTTAGCTAATGTGAATGCCGAAAGTAATTTATTTATAAATAGTACTGATATAGGCGAAGAAACAAAGAACACTCTTATCAATTACTTACAATAGCAGTTATGGGAATCGGATGCAGCCAATGAAGCTTCTGCTTTCTTGTCGCTTTCTACTGACAATGCGAAGGAGCTTGCTCTTGCTAAGCTTAATGCTGGAACTATTACATTAGGTATGTATTTATATGGATTATCTATAGGTGTTCCAGTAGAAACTCTTTATAAAGTAATGACATCACCTATTGCATTTAGACTAGCTGAAATTACTAAAGGTGACATATTTAATGGAGAATCAAGCTAGTTTAGTATTCTTGGAGCGTTTAATTATATAAAGACAGGACCTTTAATGGCATAGTTTAATAATATTGATTTATCTAAAGCTAAAAATGTATTAAAACCTGTTGCTTTACTTGATAAGCTAATATTTGATGCTTATAGTGGTATAGATGTACTTAACTTATATAGTGATTTAGCTCATAAAAATGATGCTGTTACTAAGCTAGAAGAAATGCGTAAAGCATGTACTTAGTACAAATCTGCTCTATCTGAAGATGCATATAAAATATATGAAGCTTTATATAACCAAGCTATTGATAAGTTAGAATAGTATATTGAAGATGTAAGACTTTATAATAATGCAGGTACATATACAACTGTTTATGGAGAATCTAAAATTACTGATGATTTGGAAACATTAGCATACGGAGCTGCCGAATATAAACGTCTTGGATAGATTCTCAAATTAAATTAGTCTATTAATACTAATCCAATAGATTTATATACTTAGGTATCTAGAATTGAAAATTTAATTGTAGATAGACTAAAATAGGTTAAATCTAAAAATGGTAAACAATGTGCTAAACGATTAGGTATTAATATTACTGGGTTTGCTAATCCAGATACATATAAAATAGACTTAGAACGTTTCTTAACAGATATTGAATATCAGCGTAATATGATAGATATTTATGATTAGATTAAGTAGACTTTTAATCCATTAAAGATAATAGTAACTAATCCTAATTATAAAGGTTATGTTGAATCTCTATTAATAGCACATAAGGGTGCATAGCGTAAACAACTTAAATATAGATTTTTAACAGATGTTGTATCTGATTATATAGATAAAAACAAAATAACTATTGATAGATTAAAAAAGCAAGTGTATAAAAATGCAGATGCGTTTATAAACTACAAATTAAGATAGGCTTGGATGCAAAGTAGTAAACTTACTTTTACAATTCCTGGCACTACTGATAAAAGTAATACATTTATTTTTGTTAATGGTTCTATAAAGCCATTATATTGTAATAAAACTATCTAGTTAGGTACAGATATTGGTGATGCAAACTTTAAGTTGTGGGTTGAAAGAACTCTTATTCCAAGATTAAAAGAAGAATTACCTGATAATATATTTATTCAAAACTTATCACCAGTAATTACTACTAATACTAACATAGGAATGCCAGCTATTAATTATGGTTTAGGTGGTGTTAATATGTTACCATAGACTGACTATGAACGTGAAATATTAGATGCTAATAAAGATGGTTTTAATAAGCTAGAAGCTTGGGACAAAGCCATTATAACCGATGCTAAAGGTCATAGTTTTCATGTACAGTAGTTACTATTCTATTATTCATTGATATGTAATAATGGTAAGTTAGGACCAACGTCTTTACATAAAATATTTGAAGATTATCTTAATAAGGATGTAGCTGCTAAATATAAATAGTTTGTAGCTAGTAAAGAGAAAGATGACTATTTCTTTAAAATGCTCAAAGATACAGTTACAGATGAATGGCTTGCACCACTTACTTCACCATATAGTACAGGCACTAGAGTTCTTAAATATAAAAATACAAATGATAATAAGGTTTATCTTTATAAACTAATACCTAAATAGCAAGAAGATGAACCAGATAATTATGATATGTATGGATTTGAAGGACCAGACTATGAAGATGCTAGTGAAAATATTAATGGATTTACTAAATAGCAATCAAATGCTTTAGCTTCGTCTGATTTTAATTTCTTTAACAACCCTGTTAATGTTAACTTTGAATCTATTAATAGAGTATAGAAAAGTTCATTAGACTAGTATAATATATACTACTAGTATGATACTAATGGTATGCCTATATTCACTTCTATGAAAGGTGATGTAGCTAAGGAATTTAAAAAGAGATTAGCTGAATAGAAAGATGCTAAAGGAAAATCTATTAAAGGAGCTATGCCATATTAGATAACAATTACAGATAATGGAGTTAAATATATAGTAGATGAAGATGCAGTAGAACAAATAATTAATGATATAAATAACGGTTGTGGCAAATAATTGCTTAATTAAGACTTTGGAGTATCAGACTAAATTAAAATAGTCTGGTATTCCAGAATCTATATATTATTCAACAGTTAGTAACTTTGTAAATAAAGTAGGAAGATTTCCAAATTTAGATGAAATAGCTAATGCAAATTCATCTGCTTATATTACTAACTCATTACATTTAGATAATAACAATTCAACATCTATAGATAATATATTAACAACTACAAATACTAGCTCAATACAAGAAGCTAATGTAAAACTCAATGATACTTATAGTGACCAAGAAGTAGAAATAATGCCATTATATAATGATGCTATTGTAACTACTACTTTACGTCCTTCATAGTATTATATGGAACCAACTTAGTTACATAATATAGATACTAAACCTAATATGCAAAGTGTTTTTAATACTATATTTACTAAACTTAATAATTTGTATGGTATTCAAATAAATACTATTACTGATAAAGAATTAGCTTAGAAAAATTGGGAACCTGAAACATAGGCAGTAAATGCTTTTATTAAAGATGGGAATATATATATAAATACTGACCATGCTAGTGCTGATGCACCTATACATGAGTTAACACACCTATTGTTAGGTTCAGTACGTTTTAAAAATCCAGATATTTATTTTAAAATAGTAGAATCTGCACAGTAGTTTCCTAATTTTACTTAGTTTTAGCAATAGAATCCAAATAGAGCTATGAGTGATGTTTTAGAAGAAGCTTTTGTTACTGAAATGTCTAAATACTTAGCTGGTGAAAAAAGTACTATAGAATAGCTACCATAGGATATTATATATGAATTACATTATAATATGAAAAGACTATTAGATACAGCCTTTATGGGATAGTATAGTGTAAAAAGTATACCTAATTCTTAGCTATATAGTATGTCTTTACAAGATCTAGCTATGACACTAAATAGTAATATACTAGAAAATAATTTTAGTGGTAGCTTGGACGAAGCCATGCAACATCGTATATTAGCTAATACTAAAGAAGAATTAATTAAAAATGGAGATTTAAGGGAGGAATGTGAATGAGTTGTAGTTATACATATAAAGGACATGCTATAGGTAATGTTAGATAGTTAGATGATTTTCTTTTAAGTAGAAAGATATTTGAATCTGCTTTAGGAGATATTGTATTTTCTAAAAATAGTACTAAATAGCTAGCATCTATGAATAGAATTGAAACCATTAATAAGGATGCTGAAGATTTAGGTAAACGCTATGCAGAAGCCAAAGCTAATGCCTAGGTAATAGATGGTGAAGAAGTGCTTAAAGCTACTAGACCTTATGTAGGTGTTAGTGAATTTATGAGTGGTTTACGTAATGATTAGGGAAAACTATGGTTTCCTGAATTTACTACTGAGTATTGGGCAAATTAGTATATTAATTGGAGTAATGGTATTTATACTAAAGATGAAATTAATGTATTTTTTAATGGTGATGAATCTAAAAAATATAGCTTAGAATTAGGTAATCAAAGAGAATGGCGAAATGCTGATGGTTCTTTAAAAGATTCTTTTGGTAGTGTTGAATAGAATAAGTTCCGTTAGTTAATGGAAGATAAATGGAAACACTAGGCGGCTTATGGTAATGATATACATGCTGTATTGTAGAACTATTTTAGTTAGACTAAACCAGATAAAGATGGTACAATAAGGTATCGTTATGAACTGTGGGAGGGTGATTAGGGAGCTATGCAGCTAGCTAACAGCATTAAGTATATGCGTAAACACAAGCTTATATCTGATTCCATGACTGATGAAAAAATAGCAAGTATAATTAATATTGCCAAAGAAATACGTGAATAGCTATAGCATAAATATGGTGAAAATTGTATTTTTTATCCCGAAATTACTGTAAGTGCTGATTTAAATCACGAATACGAAGGTAGAAATGATTTAAAGGTATTAGGACGCCTTGATTTATTAGTTATAGATGAGAACGGGGTGCCACATATATTTGATTATAAAACTTCTCCTAAAAATTATATAGATTTTGCTAGTGCTAAAAAACTAACATTTACATATCAGTTATCTATGTATGAACGTATGTTACGTAGATATGGATTTAATACTTTAGGTACTGATATTAATATTATCCCTATAAAACTTGATAACTTTAGAAAAGAAGGTGATAATTGGGTATATGATGATGTAGAAAAGGGTGATAATATGATTATACAAGATATTACTGAAGCCTCTAATAAAGAGACTATTGGTAATAATCTTGATGAATATATAGAAGCTCCATTAGTCATAGAAGGTAATGCTGAAGCATCTATAGAAACTGTAACTAAATAGATGTAGGAATGTTTTACCAATTATGGTAAAGTAAAAACTGATGAAGAAATTAAAGCATTTATAGATAAACAAGGTGGCTTTAAAACTAATGATTAGTTAGGTACTCTTGAATTTTAGCCTAAAGGTTGGACTCGTACCATATCTGTTAAAAACGAAGGTAATGCAGAAGCAGAACTATTTAAAAAAGTTAAACAGTTTATTACAGGTTAGAAAGAGCGAAGCTTAAAAAATACTCAGACAATTATTAAAGCTTTACGTGAAGCACAATCAGAAGATTCTAGAACTTTACAATTACCTACTAATATGAGTGATTGGCTAAAAACTAGACTTTCTAAATATTGTAGTAGTTCTTGGGAAGTAATGAATACTCCTGCGCAAGATATTGCTGAATAGTTTGGTATGATATTACTATATAATAGAACTATAGATGTAATGGAAGTAGTAAAAATATCTAACTCAGATTTATATTATTAGCATTCTTGGGGTCAGGGCAGAACTAATCTATTAGGCTCTAAAGAAGCTGATTTAAATGAAGATTCTAAGTCAGATAGTTTAATATTAAAAGCTGTTACTGGTAATATAGAGTTAATGGAAGCCATGGCTGTACTTAATACTATGGAATTTAATAAACCTATATAGATTTCTAATATAGCTGTTTTAAATCCTATCTATGGTTAGGGTACTGAAGCTAATTCTAATAAAGAGCTTATGTATAATTGGCAAAAGCTAAGATAGACTTTTAACTTAGAAGGAGATAATAAATTTGGAAATAGTATTAAATTATTATCATTAGCCGAAAAAACTAATATGGAATATTAGGATATTATGAGTCGTGTTAATGATAGATGGCAATAGCAAAATTTATCTAATTTTAAAGCTGCATTTACATAGTTACAAGGAGCTTTAATTCCTAATAATGTCGAAGAAAGTATTAATGCATTAATGGATATTAAAGCTAAATTAGAAAGAAACTTTGGTATGTCAAAAGATATTATTACTAAAGGTGAGAATACAGGTAAAAGTATCTATGCAGATTATCAAAACTATGATTAGTAGTATGTTAAAACATTATATCAAATGGTTCTACGTTCTATTGCTGAACTTAGTGGACTTGATATTAGATAGGAAGTAAAAGCACATGATAATTGGCTTGATTCTGTAAACATACTTAATAATGGTGTATCTGGTAACTATATAGATAATGCTGGTAACTTTAAAAATAGACTTTTAAATTAGGTAACGTCTATTGCACTTGAAGGTTATCAAAATGCTCGTGATACTATATATTCTAGAATACGTAAATTAACAACAGCTGTAGAAGAACTAAAAAGATAGGAAGGTTATAATGCTGTTAAAGAGCATACTTTTGGTAATTAGACATCTTTATATGATGGTATGATGGAATTTACAGCAGATGGAGATTTGCGATTTGTTAATCCTTGGAGTAGTGATTGTCATTTAAGTACTGCTAAAAAAGAGTTTTTAAAGAAAGCTATACTAGAGTTCAATAAGGATTCACATCCAGATTGGTCATAGCAGACTATTGAATCCAGAATTAATACTAATGATATTGAGTTCTTTCAAGTACCTTTATTAGAAGCTTCATTCGCATCTAAAGTTAATACTGATGGTTGGTTAGGTTGGCTAAAGAATAAACTAAAGATGTTTACTAGTAAAAAGAATTTTAAAGATGCTTTAGAACAATTTTAGACACAATGGTTAACTGATAAAGTTGATTAGGCATAGAGTACTGATGGTGAAATATTCAAAGCTTTAAATAGGATGGATTAGGGTCATAGTATGGATAGAATACAAATGATTGAAAATCTACGTAAAAAGCACGGTAATGGATTTTTTGAACGTGATATAGAAAGACTACTTGGTGCTCATATTATGGCTTATTCTACACAATAGGTTATGGAAAGTCGCCTACCGTTAATTAAAGCTGCTTACATATCATTAGCTGTTATGGGTAATAATCAAGGTTAGGATTATTCTAGTGATGAAAAATTTATTAAAGAATATGTTTAGTCTAAAATTAATCACTTATCTATTACAGACCCTAAATTTAGAAAAATAAAAGGTGCATTAGGAATGCTATAGCAAGGTGCTTCATGGATGGCACTTGCATTTAGTCCATTACAAATGACATATCAGGGTCTTGAAGGTATTTGGAAAGATGCTAAGCTTATTATAACTAAACCTGATGGTAAAGAAACATTTACTATTAAAAATATGAAAGACTCAGCAAAGATAGTGTATAAAGAATTATTTAACTATAGTGACACTCCTTCTGTAACTGAAGCTATCAATGCTGTATTTGGTATTAATGATATGGATAGTGTTTCATTTGCTTAGAATAATAGTTCTAATACTAGCAGTTTCTTTAATTTTTTTGGCAGAACAGCATATCATTTTGCTTCTAGACCTGACTTTTATAATAGAATGACTATATTTGTATCTTAGATGTTACATGATGGTAGTTACTATGCACATTCAGTAGATAAAGATGGTATATTACATTATGATATGAAAAAAGATGAACGATTTAAGGCATTATTCAATAGTCCGAAAAACTCGGAAGCTTATAATAAAGCTTATTCATTATATTTAGCCACTGCTTAGCAATTAGTAAGAGAAGGTGCAACTAACACAGATGGTAGTCTATTTAAAGTAGATTTAGACAAGCCTAATTTACCTAAAGCATATTCTAATAAAGAATCTGAAGCTATGAAAGCTATCGGAGATACTATGTATGGTTATTATGATAATAGTAAAAAGTCTCTTATGCAGGCAACTATGTTGGGAGGTTTAATAATGCAGATGAAAACATACTGGTCATCTAAAAAGAATTAGTATTTAGCTCCTGGAGGAATAAAAGCGCAAGGTAAATGGGAATAGATGGTTAGTCCTAATGGTAAGAAGTGTTTCTATTCTTTAAATGAGGAAGGTAAGATTGATAAAAATTCAATGCCTGTAGAAGAAGGTGACCCTAAAGCTAGTAAAGTACCATTTATGTAGTGGAAAGGTAAATTTGAAGAAGGTGTATTACTTACTGTATGGGATATTATCAAACGTACTAAAGAACATCATGGTAATATAAGACAGGCTTGGAAAGAAAAGATAAATGGTGATGATGAACTTTCAAAGTTATATGCTTCTAATATAAAATTACTTATTAGTGATTTGCTAGGATTTATATTAATAGGTGGCTTAATTAGTGCATTATTAAAAGGATTTGCAGATGATGAAATTAAAAAGGCTAGAAAATCTAAACATTTTGAAGATGCTTTAGCTGCTACAGGTGCAAACTTTTTATATAAAACTGTATATAATTCGGCACTTGATATGAACTTTCTTAGTTCTATCTTTGAAACATCTATTGATTGGAATCCATTTTCATTATCTTTTATGTCTTCATAGGTATCAAATGTTTGGGATATGGCAATGGGAGATTAGTCTTTCTCTAAGACAGTATGTGGAGCTTTTTCTGCAACTCGTTAGCTTAGACCTATATTTACTTGTTTAGAAGATTAGCTTAAAGAGGATTAAAAAAATAAGGCAGTAACCTAGGGAATTAACCCTAAGCTACTGCCTTTTATTATGATAATTGTCTAATACGCTCTTGACAAATATGTATTATCTTTTTATAATCTTTAATTCTACATTCAGTTTCTGACAATCCAGATTCCTTTTTAGTTCGTAATATTCTTTTAACAATATCAGCATCCCAAGGATTTAGATTATAGTCAATCCAAATACTCCAAGGTTGTATAATATGTTTAGAATAATTACTTTCTCCTATATTATCTTTACGTATATCATTAGGAATAATACCTAATTTATCAAGTTGTTTTATAAATTCATCAGTCATTACTTAATAGTTTGTCTACTTCCTTTCTAATAGTATCTTCTGATACCTCTTTATTATCTGTAGTTTTAAGAAAGTACTGTAACATAGTTTTATAGAAAGGGTCTTCTATATATTGTTTATGCCGTTCTATAATGCCTTTAATAATCTCTTCTTTATGGGCTTTTAATATAGTTATAATAGCTCTCGCAAAGATAGGGTCTAATATTTCCGCATCTTTACTATTTAACATAGTATATGCTATAAATAAAGCGTCATTCATCAACATATAAATAATCTATTAATTCCTCTTGAAAATAATTATCTATTACTTTACCATTTTCATCTACGACATAAACTTGTCTAGAATATGGTACAAGTTTTTCTTTGTATTTAGTCATTTTTAAATAACAATTTATGACATATAAACTTTGTACATTCATTAGCAATATCACGAATGTTATTAATATTACCTTCAACTTCTAATGATTCTAGTATACAGTCCTCAAAGTCTTTTTCAGTACCTGCTGTTTCTAGAAATGCTTTAAGTACATCTTCAATAAAATTATCGTCTACTTTTACTGTTAATTTAATGTCCATATTTCTTTGTCTCCATTAAAAGTGTCAATACCTATAGTAAACCTGCTGCCATTAATATATAGCATTGTGCCATCAGTGAAATCTCTAGCAAGCGTTGTATATCTTTCTTTAATTACTTTACATATAATATCTAAACTAATCATAGATATATCCATATCTTCTATGTTTTCGCCATTTTCAATGGCAGCTAAGATATTATTTAAAGCACTTATTTGAAATGCTTCAGCTTGTTCTAAATCTGTTTTTACGTATTTATTCATATTTATTAATGTATCCAATAATTACCAACTTCGGGTTCTGCAGGAATAGGCAATTTAGTGCAAAATATTGATGCAGAATATTCCATACATTGCTTTAGTACATTAGGAGTATCAGTAAGTTCTTCTGGATACTCTATTACTGCTTCGTCGTGGACAAGATCACATAATAAGACTTTATTAAATAACTTATTGTCATTAATCCATTGAAAGAACTTAATCATAGCATATTTTAGTATAATTATCCCGGAACCCTGTGTCGGGCTGTTCAAGGACATACGCTCCCACTTACTTCCAGCCATATTATGTTCTTTTAATTCATCTTTATTATATTCCTTGTTTCTAATATACTCAGGAGTATCTTCAATTTTTCTCCATTTTGCCCAATCTTCCCAATATACTTTATGCCCAGTTAGTTTATTAATAATAACATATCCATGTGTCTTTACAAACTCCGCACCTTTAAGTTTAAAATCAGCAATTCCTTTGAATTTTCCATAATATTTGCTAATGTAACCTTTTGCTTCTTCAAGAGGACAGCCTAATTGTTTCGCTAAACCCTTCGCTCCTCCACCGAATTGAATGAGGAACTCCGGAGACTTGGCTTTCTTGCGCCATGTTGCATACTTAGCTTTGATTACGTTAGTAGGAGTACCTGCAGGTATAACAGAATCAAAGAATGTTGCTGCCATCAAACTATGTATGTCTCCTGAACCCTTAGTAAACTCATCAATCATGTGCTGCTCGTTATATATATCAGCTCCTAATCTTGATTCGAGTGCACTAAAGTCACAACTACATAGTTTATTACCTTCTGAGCTTATGAAACAGCTTCTAGTCAGATGGTCGCTTGGTAGATTTTGTAATTGAACAAAACAACATCTACTTGCAGGTATACCTTTGTACTTAGCTAGGTCTTTATCATGGTCTTTAGAATTACCACAAGACATTCTTCCTGAGCTTGCTCCTAATTGTTTAAATGTAGTATGTATTCTACCTGTTATAGGATTAATAGCATCTATATATTGTTGTCCATAAGTACTACAAACTTTGGCAGCTTCTTGATAATCAGTGTAGTATAGCTTAATAAACTCGTCATTAATACCTTTTTGATTAGTAATAAGCTTCTCAACCATACTTTCCTTAGAAACTCCAGTCTTTTTATCTTCAGTTTTAGTTTTAAAGCCCATACTTTGTAGTAAAGGAATAACTTGGTCTTGACTATTCCAATTCATAGTACATATAGGCTCATTAGAAAATCCCGAAAATAAATCGCCTTGCCTGTTGACTTCAAAGTAAGGATTATCTACCCATTTTTGCCATACTTCATAGTCATCATCAGTAAATTTATATACATATCCTTGCTTTTTTAACTTACTTACTTTCTTTGTAAAGTCAACATCACCTATCCATATTTTTATAATTCTATATCCTGCTTCTGTATGTTCATTAGACCATTTATAAAGCCACTTATTTAAAGCTTCTAAGGCATTATTTTTTCTAGCTAAATCATCAGCCATTTTCTTTTGCCACTTATTTATATCTAATTTAATACCACACCATTCTAGATATGCTATAACAGGTACAAACTTATTCTCTAACTTAGCACCAATTAAACATTGCTTTTCTTCACATTCTTTTATTTGCTGTTCCATTATATCAGCTAGATATACAACATCACCTGCTGCATATTTTACAACAATTTCATCAATACCTCGCCATATAATTTCACCTCTTACTGTTTTATCCATATATATACCTAAACGTCTTTCAGCTACAGCTTGTAAACTATACCTAATATTCTTAGAGTCATAACCTAAATGTAACATTTGCTCAGCAATCATAGTGTCCCATACTTTTGTAGGCACTATTTCATACTTATAAAGAAACTGGCAATCAAACTTTAGATTATGCCCAATTAAAAGATGTGTTTCTAGTATATCCTTATAATTTAGAATATCTATAGTAGTACAGTCTACTACAATTTGATTCTCTTTAGTACCAAACTGAGCAGTTAATAGTTTACATACATGTGGATTTCTACCAGAAGTTTCAGAATCATACATTATAGCTTCCCAGCTATCTAACATTTGTAATGATTCTTCAACAGTTAATCGTTTATAAACAGTACTATTAAATAAATCTTGCTGATTACTTACTAAATAAATCATGTCCTAAGTATTTGAATTTATCCTTTAATCTATCAAATGCTCTATCTCTAATCTGACGAATACGTTCTTTACTTACTCCAAATATATCTGCAACTTCTTTAAGAGATAATGTTGTTTCATGTATACCATATAATAAGCATACTACATCATACTCTCTATTATTTAACATCACTGTTCCTTCATTAACTACTTTTCTAGTAAGATTAGAACTTATATCTTCTTCTATATCATAGTCAGAAGGTATTATATCTTGTAATTGACTATAACCTTCCTCATTACCTATAGATTTATCTAAAGATTCAGCTTTATTATTAAATTTAGCTAAAAAATCTACTTTAGCTACAGATATACCTAATATATTAGCAATTTCAGTAGTAGATGGCGCTGTGCCATTTTCCTTAATATATTCATTAGTAACTTTAGCAATCTTATTAGCTATGACTCGTTGCGTTAATGGTAAACGTATAGTATCTCTGCAATCATATATAAGTTTATACATAGATTGTTGAATCCAATAAGCTGCATAAGATGTAAAAGGAACATTAAGTTTAGGATTAAACTTTTCTACAGCTTTAACCAAACCAATGTTCCCACTAGATATAAGGTCTTCAACGTCCATACCTTTAATCTTAAATTTATTCGCCAATAATATGACAAATTTAAGATTAGCAGTAATTACTTTATCTTTAGCTCTGTTATCTCCATTCTGAGCTTTTATAATAAGCTCATTCATTGTGTCTTTATCTAATAAACTATACTTTTTAATATCTTTGAAATAACAAGCTAAAGAGTCTGTCATAGTTTCAAATAAGTAGGCTTATATACATTTTCATAATGGTTATCTAATATTGATGCTTTATAAATCTCAGTATCACCAATTTTAGCAAATCTATCTTTACACTCATGTAGATGTCCGCAAATAACTAATTTAGGTTTAGCTTCTTTAATAGCATTAGCTAATGGTTCATTACCTGCTTTAATCCATTCATTACTCCATTTACTTGGTGGCAATAAATCTAATCCATCTACAGATGGTGTATCATGGGTAATTAATATATCTAAATTATCTGGTATTGCTTCATATATATATTCAAGCATTGTATTATCTGCCATAAATGCCCAATTACCAAACTTATGACACCAAGGAGTACCATATATTTTATAATCCTTACCTTCAGTACTAACATAAGTATAAGAATCATCTTGCAAATAAGCACATTTAGCATTAGTCCATTCACATAAATTAATAGCAGGCATTGGTGATTTCTTTAGATAGAAATCATGGTTACCTGCTACTACTATAACTTTATCACAAGGTAACCCTTTAATCCAACTACTAAAGGTATTATAAAACCAATCCTCTGATTCTATATAATTTCTTTGTACATCTAAAGGCACTATATCTCCTGCTATTATTACTACATCACAAGGCTCTATATCAATAGGTAGAACACCATGAAGGTCACTCAATGCACATACTTTCATATTTCTAATGTTGTTTCAAATACTGAATCACCACATTCATCACATGTATATAAATATTTATAGTCTCCTTTAGTTTCTATAAAATTTATAAGTATAGACTGTAGTAATCCTAAATCTGATTCTTTATCAACTAGTTCTTTGATAGTATCTTTGATTTTTTGTAATGGTAAATCTATGGTTTCTATACCATCAACAGTTAACGAGTTGCAGGTGCAACCATCTACATACTTTAACTTCATTTTTTAAGTGTTTCTAATATCATATTATTACCATCTATATTTAACCACCCTGTTTGGCTTGTAATTGGTTTATTATAGTAATTATAATCTAATATAGCTTCCCAAGTTGCTAGATTTTGCATATAATCTTTCCATCCTATAGTCCAACTAATTGCCCATTTTCGGAATAATATAATAGCTATATATGGATTATATTCCCAACGTGGTGAGTCATACTTGCTTTTCCATCCTACATTACTCATTTCTATAGATATAATAGGATTAAAATAATCAAGTCTAGCTGGTAATCCAAAGAACCAACCTTCATAATATTTCTTACATCCATTAAAATGAATATGTGGGCGTTTTACATACTTTCTAACTTTCCACCAATCATAATATGGGAAATGATATGACCACCAAAATTTAAATTTACTAAGCATAATAAAGTACAGTTGGATTATCTTTATGAATATCTATACTTTCCAAGCCAGTTTCATTCAATTTTTGATTAAATTGACTTAAATCAAAGCCTTTAGTTATAGCATGGAAGCCATTTACTGTAGGTATAAGATTAAAAACTAAACTACTTCCAGCATGCTTACATCCCATAGCCTGTCTCTTATACACATCTGACGCTGCCGACGATCTAC
>ERZ1026864.648-NODE-648-length-19197-cov-7.548114_pt1 | contig 19197 bp, 15 predicted proteins | sample MGYA00380162_ERZ1026864 | MGnify/ENA primary metagenome ERZ1026864 (study PRJEB33269, sample SAMEA4719798) | human gut metagenome | biome: human-associated habitat; feature: organic feature; material: feces | place: Cameroon | collected 2013-10 ... | reverse complement strand
CTGCGTTCATGGTTTATTCAAATATGGATACTATGATGAAGTAAATCTGTAGTTTATTACCTTAATGGAAATAAACCGAAAAGTAAAGACCGTGTGAATCATGAATTCATCGCTTTCAGGAGGACGGAAGATCATGGGACTGGAAATAGAGAATCCACAGCAGTTTTTAGGGGAGGCGAAAATCGCCATCGCCGCTTATCAGAAGGTGAGCGAGAGCCTGAAGTCGCAGCGCGAGCAGGAGAAGCAGCTGTCCGGCGCACTCGACAAGGCGCGGAAGGAGATGCAGGAGAAGATTCAGAAGACGCTGAAGGCGCGCGGGGACGAGATCACGGCGACCTACGATAAGCAGCTGAGTCAGGTCGATGCGCGTCTCAAGAAGGCGCAGGACGAGCGCGAGCATGCCCGCAAGGAGGGCATGAAGGGCCGCATCAAGCGGGAGACCGAGCCACTGGTCACCGAGAACAAGGAACTGAAGCGTCAGCTGGCCGCGATCCTCAAGAAGGATCACGTGCCGTCGATCTGCAACTCGAGTGTGTTCTACACCCTGTTCCGCCCATCCGGCTTCGCCGAAATCTTCCTTTGTCTGCTGATCTTCGTCGTGTTCTTCGCGGCACTCCCGTTCGGCATCTACTACTTCATTCCGGCGCATAAGATCTGGCAGCTGGTACTGATTTACGTCGTAGACATTCTCCTCATCGGCGGGATCTATGTGTCGCTGATGAATGCGACCATCGGGAAGCACTCCGCGGTGATCCGTGACGGTCGGAAGATCAAGAATCAGATCCGCAGCAATCGCCGGAAAATCAAGTCGCTGACGAAGTCCATCCGGACGGATGCGGATGACACGGACTATAATTTGCAGTCGTACGACGATGAGATTGCGAAGGCGCAGCAGGAGCGCAATGATGTCATCAGCCGCAAGCAGGGCGCTCAGAATACCTTCGAAACCGTGACGACGAACATCATCACGGATGAGATCGAGACCGCGGCCCGCCCGCAGCTCGAGGAGCTTCAGAAGAACTTCAAGGCTGCCACCGAGCTCCGCCAGCACTTCGAGAATCAGGAAAAGGAGCAGGCGCTGAACCTCTCCCGGACCTACGAGCAGTACCTCGGAAAGGCCCACATGAACGCCCAGGACATCGACCGCATCGCGGAGATGCTCCAGCAGGGCAGCGCGACCTCGATCATCGACGCCGTCGCACAGCTCGAGCACCCGGCACAGTAATGATCATGAAATCAAAAAGACCGCTTCCACAGCTACAGCTGCCGAAGCGGTCTTTTTCTCACATCTCAATCAGATTAAATTTCACATCTTCGTTTTCGAGGATGCGCTGTTCGCGTGTGTGGCAGGTGAACAGCAGGATCTGTCCGTGGTGGATTTCGGTGATGTACCGGAGTGCGGACGCGAGTCGCTGCTCGTCATACATCGCGAAGGAGTCGTCGAAGATCAGCGGCAGCCGTGCTTCCACCGCACTGGCCGTCGAAGTCTGCGCGCCCGCGGCACCTGCTGAAGCAGCTGCGCCGCGATCGCCCTGGATCAGGCGTGCGGCGGCGAGGCGCAGAGCGAGGTAGATCTGATCCATGGTGCCGGAGGAGACGTCCTCGATCGGCACGATCTTCCCCGGCGTGTTCATGAAGATGTCGAGGTTCTGGTCGATCCACATCGAGTCGTACACCCCGCCCGTGATGCCCGCGATCAGCTCGCCGGCCTCCTTGTTGAGGTAGTGTCCGAAGCTCGACTGAATCGAGCTCTGCAGCTCCGTCATCGTCTCCGCCGCGAGATTGATCGCATCGATCTCCACCGTGATTGCGTCGTTCTCGTCCAGCGTCCGCTTCAGCATCTCCGCGCGGTTCTTCACATTCGCGAGGTGCTGCAGCTTCCCCTCGAGCTCCGTCTGCTTCTCGTTCTGCTTCTGCAGCTCGACATCGTAGCGCCGCTCATCGTTGCTGAGATTCTGAAGCTCCGCACTCAGCTCCGCAAGCGCCGTCCGATGCGTCTCAAGCTCCTCCTCGGCACGCGTGAGCTCATCCATGTGCGTCCGAAAGCTCTCCATCGCGTCATCGCTGATCTCTGCCGTGCCGATCTGCTTCGTCAGCATCGCGCTGAGTTCTGCCGCCGTCGCCCGAAGGAAGCCCGTCCTCGCAGCATTGGCGTACAGCCGCCAGACGAAGAGCAGCGTGCACAGCACGAGCAGGCCAATGCTCCCGGCCACGAGGATCGTCGCGTTCAGGCCACTTCCCGATACCGCCACGACGAGGCCCGGCACCTTTTCCGGCGCGAGATTGAAGCGCTGCGCGAAGGCCGGGGATTCAACCGCCGTGATCAGTACCGCCACGACGCCGCAGAGAATCGTCAGGAGGCCGAAGAGAAGCGGAAGGCCGATGCGAATCGCCCGTTCACGCGGCTCCGCGCCGATGCAGCAGAGACTGTACAGCGTGTCGGCGTGCTCCTTTGCTTCCTGGATATCGTCGGCGTTGTCGAAGCCGGCCTGTGTGAGCACCGCCTCCTGGGCCGCCGTTTTCTGCAGCAGCTCCTCCCGGCGCGTCTGCCGGTCGACCTGCTCCGTCCGGACCTCCGAACGCAGCGCCTGGTACTTCCGCAGCTGATTCTCGTACTCCGGCTGCGCGATCTCGCGCTCAATGTTCCGGATCTCCCCGATCAGCTGCGCGTAGGACTTCGCCGCCTCCGGCACCCGCTTCGCCTCCAGCGCGCTGCGCTGCTGCCGGAGCAGCTTCAGCGCCCCGGCGGAGTCGAGCGACATATCGCCGGTCGTGCTGAGATTCATGATGTAGGACTTCAGTTCGTGCACCATGCTGCGGCTCGTCGCGCTCCGAAGCTGTCCGATCGACACCGTGTTCTCGAACGCCGTCTCGGAAATCCCGCCCAGCATCGCCTGCAGGAAGCCCCGCGGATCCGCCACCTGGACGCCCGTCGTCTCATTCCAGATTTCCAGCGGGCAGGCGTCCGCGCCGCTCGCCAGTGGCGCAGCCCCCGCAGCCCCGGTGCCAGCCATCGCAGTCGCGCCGTTGCCGGCGCCTGCTCCGCCTGTCAGCCCCGCGCCGCTCGCTGTCGTCGTGGCTGCGCCATCTGCGCTGAGGTCGTCTGCATTGAAATCCCGGACGATCCGGTAGACCTGCCCCTCATGCGCGAGGCGCAGCGTCCCGCCGAAACGCTCCGGCGCATCCCACGGCCGGTACTTCTTGTGCAGCTTCGCGGCGCTCCCGACGCCGGGCCGCCGCTCGAGCCCGTAGAGCATCGCCTGCAGAAAAGCATGCAGCGTCGACTTGCCGGCCTCGTTGTGCCCGTACAGGATGTTCATGCCCTCGGCGAAGCGGAGATCCAGGTCGTGGAACTTGCCGAAGCCGTCGATATGGAGGTCGATCAATCGCATCACAGACCTCCTTTCTGCGACTGCAGCAGCGCATGGATACCATAGAACAGCGCCTTCTTCTCGATTTCACTCATGTCATCCGGATTCTCGCGCAGGAGCTTCCGGATGTAAAAGCCGATCATGTCGGACGGATGCTCCCGGTACAGTGCGACGAAATCGTACTGCGGCTCGGACACATCCTCGACCGTCACGATGCGGTAGCGCTCCCGGAGCGGCGCGAGCTCGAAGCTCACCTCCGGATCATGCTTCCCCGTGATACGCAGCCGGTAGATGTTCTGCGTGCCCCGCTTCTCGATCTCCGCGGAGATCAGGCGCTGCAGCTCCTCGTTCGACGTGCGCTCCGTCACCGCAATCTGCAGCGGAACATAGCTCGCCGCCGCGAGTGGCACGAACTCCAGCTTCTGGATCCGGTGCGTGATCGGGTGGATGTCCCCGACGTAGATGCCGTGCGCCCCGGTTTCACTCTGCTCGAGCGGCTCCGGCGTGCCCGCATAGATCACGCGGCGCTCGACGAGCTCGGTCGGCTTGTGGATGTGCCCGAGGGCGACGTAGTCGAAGGGCAGTGCGGCCAATGTCTCTGTCTCTACCGGCATGTGGTCCCGGTCACCGCCGTGCGCCAGCAGGATGTGGATGTGGCCATCCTCCGTCGGATGGATCCCGTCGATCACCGTCTCCCGCAGCTCACGCGTATGATAGGAGAAGCCGTACACCTCGGTATTGATATCATCGAAGTACAGCGACTGCGGCGTATCCTCGAGGATCCAGTGCACATTCGGACTCCAGTTGAAGCTCAGCAGCGCCGAGTTCGCCTCGATCCGATCATGCTCCCCCGAGATGATCACCACATGCGTCGACGGAATCGTCCCGAACAGATAATTCAGCTCCTGCAGATCCTTGTTCATCGGCTGACGGTGAAACAGATCCCCCGCGATGAACAGACAGTCCACATTCGACTCCCGACACCTCTCGATGATACGACGAAACGTCGCCCTGATATCATTGGCACGATCCCGGCCCCACGGCTGATCCGCATCCGGCACCATCCCCCAGTGCACATCCGCAACATGAATAAAACGCATGACAGCTCCCCTGTTAAAAGTTCATAGTTCCCTTTATTTTAACGTAATTACGCAGAAATATAAAGATAAAGAAAGCGCCGGAGACATTGAAAACGGGGAAGCCTTACGCTATAATCAGTTAAATCATCGCGATTTTCCGCGGTTTTCTGAGATAATCTGAGATAGAAACAGAGGTTAGAGATGAAAGTTACTACATTAAGAGAGATTTTCAAGAATAAAGAAGCCTACTATGATCAGGAAGTGACGGTCGGCGGCTGGGTCCGCTCGAACCGTGATTCGAAGCAGTTCGGTTTCCTGACGATTTCCGATGGTACCTTCTTCACCCCGCTTCAGGTCGTTTACCATGACACCATGGCGAACTTCCAGGAGGTGGCGAAGTACGGTGTCGGCGCGGCCGTCATCGTAAAGGGTAAGCTCGTAGCGACACCGGATGCGAAGCAGGCGTTCGAGGTGCAGGCCGACGAGGTCATGCTCGAGGGTGCGTCCTCTCCGGACTATCCGCTGCAGAAGAAGCGTCATACGCTCGAGTACCTTCGTACGATCGACCATCTGCGTCCGAGAACCAACACCTTCCAGGCCGTATTTAAGATCCGTTCCTTGGTAGCGTTTGCGATCCACCAGTTCTTCCAGGAGCGTGGCTTCGTATACGTACACACTCCGATCATCACCGCTTCCGATGCAGAGGGTGCAGGTGAGATGTTCCAGGTAACCACACTTCCGCTCGACCAGGTTCCGATGACCGAGGACGGCAAGGTAGATTTCAGCCAGGACTTCTTTAACAAGAAGACGAGCCTCACGGTGTCCGGTCAGCTCTACGGCGAGACCTTCGCGCAGGCGTTCCGCAACATCTACACCTTCGGACCGACCTTCCGTGCCGAGAACTCGAACACCCAGCGTCATGCGGCGGAGTTCTGGATGATCGAGCCGGAGCTTGCATATGCAGACCTCGATGATGTCATCCAGTGCGAGGAGGATATGCTGAAGTACATGATTCAGTATGTGCTGGACAATGCTCCTGAAGAGATGGCCTTCCTCAACCAGTTCGTCGACAAGGGACTGCTTGATCGTCTCCACCACGTTCTGAACTCCGAGTTCGCACGTGTGACCTATACCGATGCAGTGAATGAGCTCATGAAGCACAACGACGAGTTCGAGTACAAGGTAAGCTGGGGCGTGGATCTTCAGACCGAGCACGAGCGTTACCTCACCGAGAAGCTGTACAAGCGTCCGGTATTCGTAACGGACTATCCGAAGGACATCAAGGCCTTCTACATGAAGCAGAATCCAGATGGAAAGACCGTCGCTGCCGTCGACTGTCTCGTTCCGGGTATCGGCGAGATCATGGGCGGCTCACAGCGTGAGGAGGACTACGATAAGCTTCTGAAGCGCATGAACGAGATGGGCATGGAGATGGATCAGTATGATTTCTATCTCGATCTTCGTAAGTATGGCACGACCCGCCATGGCGGTTTCGGCCTCGGCTTCGAGCGTGCCGTAATGTACATCACCGGCATGTCGAACATCCGCGACGTGGTTCCGTATCCGAGAACCGTCGGTAACTGTGATATCTAAATAAGTGATGAGCGCAATGCGCCGGGGCGATGCCCCGGCGTTTTTTCTTTTGTATTCTCAAACACGACGTAATATGCAATATTGTGTAATTATTACGAATACACTGTGTAAAATTCGTCATTTCACTGTCAAAATAACCATTTTCTTAGTTAACATGCGGGACCTAGAGTGCTATACTATGTACAGCTAGATATTTTTCTACTACTTATATTACTAATGAGGTGATGACGTGATTAAAAAAGAAATGATCGCCATGCTGCTCGCTGGCGGCCAGGGCTCTCGCCTTGGCGTACTCACAAAGAATGTCGCAAAACCTGCTGTATCCTTCGGTGGAAAGTACTCTATCATCGACTTCCCACTGTCGAACTGCATCAATTCAGGTGTAGATACCGTCGGCGTTTTGACACAGTACAAGCCTTTACGTCTGAATGCCCACATCGGAATCGGTATTCCGTGGGATCTGGACCGTAACAGAGGAGGCGTAACGATTCTGCAGCCGTATGAGTCGCAGAACGGTGCGGACTGGTTCTCAGGCACAGCAAACGCGATCTACCAGAACATCGAGTATATCGATAACTACAGCCCGGAGTATGTACTCATCCTTTCCGGTGACCACATCTATAAGATGGATTATGAGGTTATGCTCGAGTACCATAAGGCGATGAATGCCGACTGTACGATCGCGTCGATGCCTGTTCCGATGGAAGAGGCGAGCCGTTTCGGTATCACTGTAACCGATGAGAATAACCGTATCATCGACTTCCAGGAGAAGCCGAAGGTACCGAAGTCAAATCTTGCGTCCATGGGTATCTACATCTTCTCATGGCCGGTGCTCCGTGAAGCACTCATCACGAACAAGGACGTTCCGGGTGAGGACTTCGGTAAGCACATCATCCCTTATCTTTTCAATAAGGGCAGCCGCATCTTCGCATATGAGTTTAACGGCTACTGGAAGGATGTCGGAACCCTCGAGTCCTACTGGCAGGCCAACATGGAGCTTGTATCGATCATTCCGGAGTTCAACCTCTACGAGGAGTACTGGAAGATCTATACCGATACGAAGAACCCGGCACCACAGTTTATTTCCCAGAACTCTCACGTAGAGCGCTGCATCATCGCAGAGGGCTGTGAGATTCACGGTGAGGTCCATAATTCTGTCATCGGCGAGGGTGTTACCATCGAGTCCGGTGCAGTGGTGAACGATTCCGTTATCATGTCCGGTGCAACCATCGGTGCAGGTACCAGAATCGATAAGGGCGTCATCGCACAGAACGTAAAGATCGGTCAGAACTGTGAGATCGGTGTCGGTGAGTTCGAGCCGAGTGTATATGATCAGAGAGTTTACAACGCAGAGCTGGCCACCATCGGCGAGAATTCTGTGATTCCGGACAATGTAAAGGTCGGAAGAAACACCGCAATCTATGGCGTAACGACAGCAGAGGATTATCCTGACGGATTACTCGCAAGCGGCGGAGCAATCATTAAGGAGGACGGAACATTATGAGAGCGATAGGTATTATTTTAGCAGGTGGTAATAACAAGCGTATGCGGGAGCTTTCAAATAAGAGAGCGATCGCAGCGATGCCGGTAGCCGGATCCTTCCGTGCCATCGACTTCGCCCTTTCCAACATGTCGAACTCTCATGTTCAGAGAGTAGCTGTACTGACACAGTACAACTCCAGATCGCTGAACCAGCACCTTTCCTCCTCGAAGTGGTGGGATTTCGGTCGTAAGCAGGGTGGTCTGTATGTTTATACACCGACCATCACTGCAGATCACAGCGACTGGTTCCGTGGCACCGCCGATGCACTGTATCAGAACCTCGATTTCCTGAAGCAGTCGCATGAGCCGTATGTCATCATCGCTTCCGGCGATGGCATCTACAAGCTCGACTACGCAAAGGTGCTCGAGCATCACATCAACAAGAAGGCAGATGTCACCGTGGTGGTGAAGACCATGGAGCCGAACACGGATGTTTCCCGCTTCGGCTGCGTAAAGATGAACGAGGACGGCCGTATCGTTGACTTCGAGGAGAAGCCGATCGCGACCGACGCGAACACCATCTCCTGCGGTATCTATGTTATCCGTCGTCGTCAGCTGATCGAGCTCCTCGAGAAGGCACACGATGAGGATCGTACCGATTTCGTCAGCGATATCCTGGTACGCTATAAGAACGTCAAGCGGATCTATGGTTATAAGATCGACACCTACTGGGCAAACATCGCGTCCGTCGACGCGTACTATAAGACCAACATGGATTTCCTGAACCGTGACATCCGCGAGTTCTTCTTCAAGGAGCTGCCGGGTATCTACACGAAGCTCGAGGATAACCCTCCTGCGAAGTATAATCCGGACTGCAACGTGCGTCACTCGATTCTCGCAAGTGGCTGTATCATCAACGGTACCGTCGAGAATTCCGTCCTGTTCCGTAAGGTTTATGTCGGAAACAACTGCGTGATCAAGAACTCCATCATCCTGAATGATGTATACATCGGTGATAATACCGTCATCGAGAACTGCATCGTCGAGAGCCGCGACACGATTCGTGCCAACACGACCTATATCGGTACACCGGATGACATCAAGATCGTCGTAGAAAAGAATACACGATATCAGATGTGACAGGAGGACCGAAGCATGCAGATAACAGATGTACGGATCCGCAAGGTGGATAAGGAAGGAAAGATGAAGGCGATCGTCTCCATCACCTTCGATAATGAGTTCGTCATCCACGACATCAAGGTGATCGAGGGTGAGAAGGGTCTCTTCATCGCGATGCCGTCCAGAAAGACGGCGGACGGCGAGTACAGAGACATCGCACATCCGATCAAGTCTTCGACCAGAGAAGCGATCCAGGAGATCATCCTGGATAAGTATCAGGCGGAGATGATTTCCGAGACGGAAGGATATTAAGATTCATACGGGTGCCCGGAGGGCTGCCATTGGCAGTTCTCCGGGCGCTTTTTTACGCCCACTTGTTCGATATACTGGATGTGAAAATAACTGAATTTGTGGTATTATGGCTTGTACGGTGGGACCGGAGGGAAAGGGGGATCTCTCCATCTGGTGCCGCTTTTGTGATGCTTTTTAAAATTCGTTTTATATATGGAGGAATTTTATGTATCTGATTGCGGGTCTTGGGAATCCGGAGAAGAAATATATCGGTACACGTCATAATACGGGGTTTGCGGCGGTGGAGGCGCTCTGCGAGAAGCTGGGCGGTCTGAAGCTGAACGAGACGAAGTTTCAGGGTGTCTATACGAAGGCGCGGGTGATGACGCCGGCGGGGCCGGAGCAGCTCATCATCGTGAAGCCGCTGACCTACATGAATCTGTCGGGCAACTGCATCGCGCCGCTCGCAAACTTCTATAAGATTCCGGCGGAGCATGTCATCGTGGTGTCGGATGACATCAACCTTGATGTCGGTCGCATGCGGATCCGAAAGGGCGGCTCAGCGGGCGGCCACAATGGCCTCAAGTCCATCATCCAGTGCCTCGGCACGGATCAGTTCCCGCGGGTACGGGTCGGTGTCGGCCAGAAGCCGGAGTACATGGACCTCGCGGATCATGTGCTCGCGAAGTTCGACAAGAACGACGCCGCAGTGATGGCGGATACCTACGATGCGGTGGCGGACGCCATCCTGGACATCGTGAACCAGGGCGTGGAACACGCGATGAATCACTTTAATCCGATGAACTGCGCGAAGGCGTAAGCCTGCGCGCTCACGATACCGACGACGCAGTGCTGCCTGTGCGCGCTGCGTTTTCTGACGGACAGGATCCGGCACATCGGGAACTGCGCCGTTATGCCGGATCCTGCACTCCATGTGCTCAGTAGAGGAAGTACGATGATCAACCCATTTCTGAAAACCGAAAGCTATCAGGCACTGCAGCAGGCCCTCACCGACGGTGTGGGTCCGCTTGCGGTGACCGGAACCGTGGATCCGGTGAAGGCCCAGCTCCTGGTGTCGCTCCAGCACAGCCGAAAGACGGGCGCGCGGGCGCTCCGGACCTCATCGACAGCGGCAACCTCTGATGCCAGGAAGGCAGCACAGGCGACGAAGAGCGGAAACGGTAAACGTCCGTGGAAGTTGCTGGTCGTGAAGGATGAGGCGACGGGCAAGCGCTTCGTGCGCGACATCCATGCCTTTTCGGAGCAGGCCTGGTACTACCCGGCGAAGGATTTTCTCTTCTATCAGGCGGATACCCAGGGAACGCTCATCACCCGGCAGCGCGTCGAGGTGCTGAAGCACATCATGGAGGACGACGGCGGCGTCGTGGTCGCCAGCATTGACGCACTCATGGACCGGGTGCTCGGACGTGAGAACTTCTCGGAGTCCGTGCTGACGGTCGAGCCGGGGATGACGATGGAGATGGAGGCACTCTCCACGAAGCTGTCGCGCCTCGGTTACGAGCGCGTGGTCGAGGTCGACGCAATGGGCGAGTACTCGATCCGCGGCGGCATCGTCGACGTCTACCCGTTCACCTCGGAGAATCCGGTCCGCATCGAGTTCTGGGACACGGAGGTCGACGGCATCCGGACCTTCGACGCGGAGACGCAGCGCTCGATCGACACCCTGGACAGCGTGGAGATCTATCCGGCGTCCGATCGTGCGGGCAGCGCGGTCGGCGAGAAGCAGGAGGTGAGCCTCCTCGATTACTTCGATGAGCGGACCCTGCTCTTCCTCGATGAGCCGGATCGTCTCCGGGAGCGTGGCACGGCGGTTGAAACCGAGTTCCGCGAGAGCTTCGAGGCGCGGGTGGAGGAAATGCAGCACCACGCGAAGCTGGCGGCGACCCTTGAGGCGCAGGGCCTCGCGGAGAAGGACGAGCGCGATCCAGACAAGCTGATCTACGGCATCGACCAGATCATGGAGCGGCTCGACACGCCGCGGACGATTGCCTTCAGTGCCCTCGGCACGAATCTGAGCGCGCTGAAGACAAAGCTGAGCGTCCACTTCGAGACGGCGGAGGTGACGCCGTACAGTAAGTCCGGCTTCGAGATGCTGCTGAAGGACCTCCAGCGCTGGCAGAGCGAGCAGTACCAGATCGTGCTGCTGAGCCCGTCCCGGACCCGTGCGTCCCGCCTCGCGCAGAACCTCCGCGATTATGATCTGCGGGCCTACTGCCCGGATGTGCCGGAGGCCAATGCAGGCGCCGTGTCAGCAGATGGCGCAGCCGGCACCGGAAATCTGCCGGGAGCGGGTGCGTCGAGCGCGGGTACGAAGCAGAGCCCGGCAGCATTGGCCTCGGGTAAGGCGGCCAGCCTGAAAAGCGGGCAGGACAGCAGTCTGTCGGCGCAGATCCTCGATGTGGCCGGGCGGGAGATCCGTGCGGCGCATGAGGCGGAGACGCGCGGTGCCATTATGGTCATGTTCGGGGTGCTGAATACGGGCTACCAGTTCCCGGCGGAGCGCTTCGTGCTGCTCACCGAGGGCGACATGTTCGGCAACACGAACGCGGTTCAGAAGAAACGGAAGCAGAAGAAGCTCGACGGCCAGCATATCGCGAATCTGAGCGAGCTGAGTGTCGGCGATTACGTGGTGCATGAGGACCATGGTATCGGTATCTACCGCGGCATCGAGCGCATCGAGAGCCAGGGCGTGACGAAGGACTACATCAAGATCGAGTACGGCGACGGCGGCAATCTCTACCTGCCGGCGACCCGGCTCGAGGGTATCCAGAAGTACGCGGGGGCGGAGGCGACAAAGCCGAAGCTGAATAAACTCGGCGGCACGGAGTGGACGAAGACCCGCTCACGTGTGCAGCATGCGGTGAAGGAGATCGCGCGCGACCTCGTGAAGCTGTATGCGGCGCGGCAGTCGGAGTCCGGCTACAAGTTCGGACCGGATACCGTCTGGCAGAAGGAGTTCGAGGAGATGTTCCCGTACGAGGAGACGGTCGACCAGGACCTCGCCATCGAAGCGGTGAAGCAGGACATGGAGAGCCACAAGATCATGGACCGCCTGATCTGCGGTGACGTCGGCTACGGCAAGACCGAGGTCGCACTGCGCGCCGCCTTCAAGGCCGTGCAGGACAGTAAGCAGGTGGCCTACCTCGTGCCGACCACCATTCTCGCACAGCAGATCTACAACACCTTCGTCGAGCGGATGAAGGGCTTCCCGGTGAACATCGCACTGTTGTGCCGCTTCCGAACGCCACAGCAGATCCGAAAGTCCCTCGACGACCTGAAGGCCGGCCGTGTCGATGTCGTCATTGGCACCCACCGGCTGCTCAGTAAGGACGTCGAGTTCCGGAACCTCGGCCTCCTGATCGTCGACGAGGAGCAGCGCTTCGGCGTGACGCATAAGGAGCGCATCAAGAACCTGAAGAAGAACGTCGACGTGCTGACGCTGACGGCGACGCCGATCCCGCGGACGCTGCACATGTCGCTGGTCGGCATCCGTGATATGTCGGTGCTTGAGGAGCCGCCGATCGACCGTGTGCCGATCCAGACCTACGTCATGGAGTACAACGACGAGCTCGTGCGCGAGGCGATCAACCGTGAGCTCGCACGAAACGGCCAGGTGTACTATGTATACAACCGGGTCAATAACATCGCGGACGTCGCGGGGCATGTGCAGAAGCTCTGCCCGGAGGCGCGCATCGCCTACGCGCATGGCCAGATGTCGGAGACGCAGCTCGAGGATATCATGCTGCGCTTCATCAATGGCGAGGTGAACGTCCTGGTGTCGACGACGATCATCGAGACCGGCCTCGACATCCCGAACGCGAACACGATGATCATCCAGGACGCGGACCGGATGGGCCTGAGCCAGCTGTATCAGATCCGTGGACGTGTCGGGCGCTCGAACCGGACGGCGTATGCGTTCCTCATGTACCGCCGCGGCAAGATGCTGACGGAGGAGTCCGAGAAGCGGCTGAAGGCGATCCGCGAGTTCACCCAGCTCGGCTCGGGCATCCGGATCGCGATGCGCGACCTCGAGATCCGCGGTGCGGGCAATGTCTTAGGCGCGGAGCAGCATGGCCACATGGAGGCCGTCGGCTACGATCTGTACTGTAAGCTGCTGAACACCGCCGTGAAGGAGGAGAAGGGCGAGCTGCAGGAGCAGCCGGACTTCGATACCCAGATCGACTGCGATATCGACGCGTTCATCCCGGATACATATATCCCGAACGAGTCGCAGAAGCTCGACGTCTACAAGCGGATCTCGTCCATCGAGAACGAAGAGGATTACAGCGAGATGCAGGATGAGCTCATCGACCGCTTCGGCGAGATCCCGAAGCCGTGTGCGAACCTGCTCCGTATCGCCCTCCTCCGCGCGGAGGCGCATCGAAGCTACGCCACCGAGGTGGACATCCGGAAGGGCAGCTGGAAGATCCTCCTCGACCCGAAGGCCCGGATTCGCGTCGAGGAGATCCCGGCCCTCGTCCGCGAACAGCAGGGCCGCCTCCGCTTCGTCACCGGCAAACAGGCGATGCTCGTCTACCGACAGAGCACCCGCGAAAAAGCCTGGACCCTCCTCGAAACCATGGACGACGCCGAAAAGACCCTGAAGCGCCTGCAGTTATAGTGAAGTCGAAAAGCCGAAAAGCCGGGCCCCCTCGGGAGCCGTTTCTTTGTTGACATGCAGAGGCGCAGAGATTATACTTTTTATGTCAATTTTTAAATATGGAGATTATGGGCTTTTTTCGATATCTGCCCGTAATCACGTGGAGGAAAACAAAATGAATAGAGTTGAATTAGTAGCAGCCGTTGCAAAGAGCGCAGACCTTTCCAAGAAGGACGCAGATGCAGCTGTTAAGGCCGTATTTGATACCATCGCTGATGCACTCGCTGAGAACGATAAGGTTCAGCTGATCGGCTTCGGTACCTTCGATGTCGCTGAGAGAGCAGCTCGCGAGGGCAGAAACCCGAGAACTGGTGCTACCATGAACATCGAGGCTTCCAAGGCTCCGAGATTCAAGGCTGGTAAGGCCCTCAAGGATAAGATCAACGGTTAATCACCGAGGCGGCCGCGAGGCCGCCTCTTTTGTATTTTAAGGAATTTCCATGAGACTAGACAAATACCTGAAAGTATCGAGACTCATCAAGCGTCGCACCGTGGCGAACGAAGCCTGCGACGCAGGCAGAGTACTCGTGAACGAGCGTCCACAGCGCGCATCCTACGATGTGAAGGTGGGTGACGTCATCGAGATCCGCTTCGGTGAGAAATCCGTCCGGGCAGAGGTTCTGGCGGTACAGGAAACTGTACATAAGGAAGAGGCAGGAGACCTTTTTAAGTATCTATGAAACGAAGACAGCGTCCGCGTAAAAATCTATCCAGCAATCGTCTGGCGATCATCGGTATCACGATCGTGGTGCTGTTCCTTGCAATCGCCATCAACATCCGGGGCAAGACCCTCCGGCAGCAGGAGCGGGATTACCAGGCCCAGGAAGAGAGCCTCGATGCCGCTATCGCCGACGAAGAGCAGCACGGTAAGGAGCTGGAAGAGAAAAAGGTCTACGTAAAAACGAAGGAATTCACGATGGAGAAGGCCCGCGAGATCTTCGGACTGAAGCTGCCGGACGAAATCATCATCAAACCGGATGAAAAGTGAGAGATTACTTAGTAAAATGAGGTGGAGAGACACAGGTTTCTCCACCTTTGTTTTTGAGAGGAGCTTCGTATGGAAGCGCTTATGCTGGAAATCAAACGATATATCGAGAATAATCAGCTGATCCGGCCGGGCGATGGCGTCGTGGTCGGGCTTTCGGGCGGTCCGGATTCGGTCTTCCTGCTGTATGCGCTGCACACGCTGCAGGCGCGGATGTGCTTTACGCTGCGGGCGGTGCACGTCCACCACGGTATCCGTGGCGCGGAGGCGGACCGCGACGCGGCGTTTTCGGAGGAGCTCTGTGCGAAGCTCGAGATCCCGTTTCAGGCGGTGCATGTCGCGGCACCGGCGTACGCGGCGCAGCGTGGGCTCAGCCTTGAGGAGGGCGCGCGCATCCTCCGCTACGAGGCCCTCGAGACCGTGCGGCAGCAGCTGACGACGCCCGCCGCCTGGGTCGCGGTGGCGCATCATCTCGATGATCAGGCGGAGACCGTCCTCCATAATCTCGTGCGCGGCGCGGGCCTTCGCGGCCTCGCGGGCATGGAGAATCGGCGAAATCACGTGATTCGGCCATTGCTTTCCATAAAAAGAGAAGATATACTGAAATGGCTTGAACAGAATAAGATAGCGTACGTGACGGATTCGACGAACGCGGATCCGCACTACACCCGGAATCGCATTCGCAGCACGGTGTTGCCGGAGCTTCGTGAGATCAACCCGGAGGCGAGCGCCCATATCGCGCACAGCGCAGCGCTCCTTCGCGAGGCGGATGCGTACTTTCATGCGCTCGCGCTTCGGTACGTGGACGCGCACGCAACGCTGACGGCGTCTCCGGTACCGTTACCGGAGCCGGACACCCCGGGCGAAAGTACAATCCCGAGGCCGTCTGCATTGGCAGAGGACAGGGTGGAGGCCGAGACAGAAGTCCCGGTCGAGGCGACGATTTTGAGGTCGATTGCATTGCCCGTGACAGAGCTGAAGGCGTACCCGGAGCTCGTGCGGCAGTACGTTTACAGCGAGCTGCTCCGCCGGATCGGAACGCCGCTGAAGGACTGGAGCGCCGTGCATTACCGGGACATCGACCGCCTGATTTTCGGGCCGGGCGGCGCGCATCTCGATCTTCCGTACCGGATGAGCGCAGAGTATCGTAAAAAAACCTTGATTCTACAGGAGAATCGAGAGGTTATCAGTGTAAAAAGGAGAAAAAATCATGGCTGAGCATGTCAGAGTCCTGATCCCGGAGGATCAGATCGAAGCACGTATCACAGAAATTGCGGATCAGATTTCAGAGGCCTATAAGGGCGAGTCCCTTCACCTCATCTGCATCCTGAAGGGCGGCGCGATGTTCATGTGTGAGCTCGCGAAGCGCATCCATGACGTGGATGTATCCTTCGACTTCATGTCCGTCTCCAGCTACGGCGGCGGCACGACATCCAGCGGCATCGTGAAGATCGTGAAGGACCTCGATGAGCCGCTCGAGGGCAAGCATGTCATGATCGTCGAGGACATCATCGACACCGGTCACACGCTGAACCACCTGAGCAGGATGCTCCTTGACCGGAAGCCGCTGTCCATCGAGATCTGCACGCTGCTGAACAAGCCGTCCCGCCGCGAGAAGGAAGTACCGGTGAAGTACTCCTGCTTCGAGATCCCGGACGAGTTCGTGGTCGGCTATGGTCTCGACTATGACCAGCGCTACCGCAACCTCCCGTTCATCGGTGTGGTCGAGTTCGATCAGTAATTTCGATTTCAGTTAGCCTGGCGTCTGCCAGGCTGCTTTTGCTGTGTCGACGGCCTGCGCGCAGGGGGATATCCGCCGGGCATCGATCAGAGACACTGCAGAAAGTCCCGGCAGAGGACCGGGCACAGAGAATAAGTCAGTAGGGAAGTAGTAAAGCAAATGAACCAGAGAACGATTAACCAGGAGGCACTGTACACCTCGGGAACGGCCAGCTACCGTGTCCCGGAGGAGCCGAATCCTGGAGATACCGTTACGCTCCGATTTCGGACAGCACGGCAGGACGTGGATGCCGTCTATATCTTTTTCCACGAAGCCAACAGCAGCACGAAGATGCAGCTCGTCGAGAGCGATGCACGCTTCGACTATTACGAGCATAAGGTCATGGTCGGTCAGGCCACCCAGAGCTACAGCTTTTTTATCCAGAAGGGCGCAGAGCGACTGCATTTTAACCGGCTCGGTGTCTGCGACGACATGAACCGCGAGCTCTCGTACCGCCTGATGCCGGGATTCCATATCCCGGACTGGGCGAAGGGCGCCATCATGTACCAGATCTTCATCGACCGTTTCTGCGATGGCGACCCGACGAATAACGTCGTCGACAACGAATACATCTACCTCGGCCGGGCAGCGCGTGGCGTGCAGGACTGGAACGCGCCGGTCGAGGCCTTTGACGTGCACAGATTTTACGGCGGTGACCTCGCCGGCGTGCGCTCGAAGCTCGACTATATCCAGCGTCTCGGCGTCAGCGTTATCTACTTCAATCCGCTTTTCGTGTCCCCGTCGAACCACAAGTACGACGCGCAGGACTACGACCACATCGATCCGCATATCGGAAAGATCGTGAAGGACGGCGGCACCCTCGTCGAGGACTGGGAGGATGACAACGCCCGTGCGACCCGCTACTCGATCCGCACCACGAGCCGTGAAAACCTCGAGGCCAGTGACCAGCTCTTCATCGAGTTCGTCGAAGCCTGCCATGCGCGCGGCATGCGTGTCATCATCGACGGCGTCTTCAACCACTGCGGCTCCTTCCACAAGTGGATGAACCGTTCCGGCTTCTATAACTATAAGGATCGGGCCAATGCTTATGCCGCGGGTGCGTACCAGCGCAAGGACAGCCCGTACCACGATTATTTTGCGTTCAGCGATAATCGTGACGAAGCCTGGCCGAACAACAACAGCTACGAGAAGTGGTGGGGCAATGATACCCTCCCGAAGCTGAACTATGAGGGCTCCCGTGATCTCGCCGAGGCGATCCTCGAGATCGGACGCAAGTGGGTGAGTGCACCGTATAACGTTGATGGCTGGCGTCTCGATGTCGCTGCCGATCTCGGACACTCCGCGACCTACAACCACATGTTCTGGAAGAAGTTCCGCATGGTGGTGAAGGAAGCGAACCCGGAGGCCATCATCCTCGCCGAGCATTACGGCGACCCGTTCAGCTGGCTGCAGGGGGACGAGTGGGACACCATCATGAACTACGATGCCTTCATGGAGCCGGTGACCTGGTTCCTGACCGGTATGGAGAAGCACTCCGACGCGAAAAACGAGGCGATGCGCGGGGACGGTGAGATGTTCTTCAACGCGATCCTCTACCATATGTCCCGCATGCCGGAGAACTCGATTCTCTGTTCGATGAACCAGCTCTCGAATCACGACCACAGCCGCTTCATGACCCGTACGAACCAGACGGTCGGCCGCATCAGGTCGAGCGGCTCCGCCGCGGCGGATGCCGGCGTTTCCCCGGCGCTCTACCGTCTGGGTGCGATGATGCAGATGACCTGGCCGGGTGCACCGACCCTCTACTACGGCGACGAAGCCGGCATGACCGGCTGGACCGAGCCGGACTGCCGCCGCCCGTACCCATGGGGACACGAGGACCTCGAGCTCATCGAGTTCCATAATTACCTCGGCGCCATCCATAACGGCTATCCGGTCATGAAGCGAGGCTCCCTCATAAAGCTGATGGCCGGCCACAACTATGTGGTCTACGCCCGCGGATATAAGGATGAAGTCGTCATCGTGGTCGTGAACTGCGGTGAAGAGGCGATGACCCTGAACATCCCGGTATGGGAGACCGGCATCGACGATGACACCGAGATCCGCCGTCTCCTCCGTACCGACGACATGGGCTATAATGTCGGCATCACGAAGCGTCACAGCGAGGATGGCATCCTCGTATCGCAGATGCGTGCACACACCGGAAAGATCTACTACGCGAAGAAACCGAAGCTGGAAGGCTGACAGCAGGGCTCGAGGAGCGGCAGCTGCCGCTCCTCGAGCCCTCTGAAACCTTCCAAAACTTTTTTTGAAAAAGTGTTGACAAAGCTTTGAGAGTAGAGTATTATAACACTCGCGTCACCGATAAGGCGACACACGAAGTCACTTGCGGGTGTAGTTCAATGGTAGAATGTCAGCCTTCCAAGCTGAACATGTGAGTTCGATTCTCATCACCCGCTCGATGCCCAGATAGCTCAGTTGGTAGAGCAGAGGACTGAAAATCCTCGTGTCACTGGTTCGATTCCGGTTCTGGGCACTCAAGATTATAAAGACGGCGATAACATTCACACCGACACTGATGATCTTTTGTATAATGCACCCACCTTCACAGAAATGAAAGTTGGTTGGGACATTAAAAATGCGCGAGTAGTAGAGTGGTACTACGTCGCCTTGCCAAGGCGAAGATCGCGGGTTCGATCCCCGTCTCGCGCTCTATGGAGCGATTGAGAAACATCATCCAGAAAAACCGATTTATCCGGTAAAACGGATAAACGCATATTGCGCGAGTAGTAGAGTGGTACTACGTCGCCTTGCCAAGGCGAAGATCGCGGGTTCGATCCCCGTCTCGCGCTCGA
>ERZ1026864.644-NODE-644-length-19306-cov-5.131266_pt1 | contig 19306 bp, 19 predicted proteins | sample MGYA00380162_ERZ1026864 | MGnify/ENA primary metagenome ERZ1026864 (study PRJEB33269, sample SAMEA4719798) | human gut metagenome | biome: human-associated habitat; feature: organic feature; material: feces | place: Cameroon | collected 2013-10 ... | reverse complement strand
AGTATTCTTCGGTTACTTCTATTACTGTAACATCAATTTCCTTCTTTTTATCTTCTTCCATAAAACTCCTCCGTTCATTTTTTGTCCGAAAGCATCATATCTGACCATTTTGCTGATGCCAGTAAAATGGTCTAGTGTTCTGTTTTGGTGATTTTGTCATAATACGCTTTATACCTGTAAATCGTTCTCTCACTGACATTATTGCGCTTTGCAATCTCTACCATAGTCATTCCATTTTCATAACCGGCAACAAAATCATTGTAAATAGCCATCCATTTTGCATTGTGCTTCTGCCTTCCGCTTAATTTACGATTTTTATAATATTCCAATTCTTCACGCAGCTTGGCGTTTTCATTTTCTAATTCTTCAATTCTTTTTAATGCTTCCTCAAGTGTTATAACCTTCTCCACTTCTTTGTCCCTCCGTTCATGTCATTTTCGTTTTGTCTATATTATATATTGCCAATCAGACTTAGTCAATTTGATTTTGTCATACAGGAACATTTTTCATATTCATCATGAAAATAAAATATCGCCGATATCTTTTGCAAGCTATGTCTTTCCTTAGACTCTCTGCCTGAATATTCCTAATCCACTCGTTTAGATTCCATTTTCGTTTTAAAGCCGGTTCATATTTTAGAATCAGGGATAACTTCCGCTTCCAACATTGTTTCAACGTAAATATTTAAGATAAACCTCGATAAAAGTATAATTTCTACCGAGGTTTACCCAATTGCTCCAATTTATCAAATTTTAGCCACAAACTCCAAAAGACCATTCGTCACAACACTTATTTCTTCATCAATCCATCTCTTGTCCGATGTGTCAAGTCTTCCAATGTATCCCTTGTCACTAAAAGTTATTTTTAATCTTCTGACAATATCATTCCCTGTATTTTCCTTCATCGTTCCATCTTTAAATATATATGTGTCCAATGCCACCATCAATTTGACTCTATCAACAGAATCCTTCTTTTCTTGATGATACAGCCTCGCTACGGAAAAGGCAGTATTTTCAATTCAAAAAAATTCCGCTCACATATTTTTAATTTTCTTTCACTTTATGGAGAACTCCATCAACAGAAAGAAACTTGATGTTCCTGCATATCGCAATAGTATCCCTTATACTTTTGGTAACTGTGCTTTGTTTATCTTCAAGGCGATATGCAAAACTATTGGCGGCGGGACTGCAAAGCTGTATTTTATACAATTCTATATACCTGATTACAGGAGTAAGCTTTAATCGCTTATTTCCTCTGTATTTGGTACTGTTTTCGACTTCTTTGTTTGCTTTTATCTTAACAGTTTCCTCATTAAAGATTGAGGCATGTTTTGATGAGATTTTGTATACTAAGAAGCTGAAAGGGACAGCTATTTTCCTGATAGTGGGAGGATGCTCCGTTCTTGTCTGGCTTACAAATTTGGTTCCGGCTGTCTTGACAGGTGCGCCAACTGGCTTTATTGAAATTTATACAACGGAGCCAACTTTTGCCATTGATTTGGGAATCATATTGCCTACTTGCTTGATTGCAGGTGTTGGATTGCTAAAAAGACATCACTTTTCCTATGTATTGGCTTCCATACTGTTGACACTTTTTGCCTGTGTTGGATTGTGCGTGATTTTTCAGACAGTTGTACAGACGAGGCTTGGAATTGTACTGTCAATAGGGCAGATGACAGGCATGGTGGTGTCCTTTGTTATTCTTGGAATCATAGCATTGTTTTTAAATTATCAACTGTTAAAATATGCAAAATAAGAAATGGTTAAGAAAGATGAGAATGTTTTTAATGATAATGGGAGCTATACTTTTGGTGATGATAGGATTCGTTTCATTATATTGGAAAGCAGGGGAAAGGACAAATCTGCAAAAAGGAACCAAAAATAAGCATACCACTATTTCTAATGATACGCCTATCCTCATTAAATCACTTCAAAATGCTTCAACGCATCCTTTATGGCTTCCACTTTCTCTGCTGTCGGATGCTTCCTCGGCTGTTTCAATTCCTCTACCGCATTAGGAGCATCGTACATCGGCAAGCCTAAATCTCTCTTTACCTCTGCGATATATGCGGTATGTACTTTGAAGCCGTATTTAGCTTCTATGTACTCCTTTATCATTTTGTAGGTCACTCGTTCTTTGGGCTTATATTCTTCGGCTCTTTTAGCGATATTATCAAGCGGAACTTTTCCCTCACCCTCGCCAAACTCAACTTTTACGTTGATATGTCCGTCTGGCTTTTTGTGGGAAAGCAGTACTACCGTCTCAAAGTTCATCCTCCCCCCAAACAGATCAAGGGCACTGCCGATCGTCACATCTACACGATCCTTTCCAAGAAGCTTCAGCTTTTTCAGATCCTCATAGGAATGTACCCCGCCTGCATAGGTAGATGGAATTTCACAGGAATTTCCAAGAAGGGCAGCTACCTCCGCTTCTATACCATTTGCCTTTCCTTCCACATCTACTGCATGCACCAGAAATTCATCACAGAATCCTGCCAGCTTATGCAGCGTTTCCTCATTTAACACAACATCTGTATACTTCTGCCACCTGTCGGTTACAATATAATAGCTTCCTTCCCGTTTCCGGCAGCTTAAATCCAACACAAGTCTGTTCTTTGAAACAGCCCTTACCATTTCCTGCAGGCGGTCATAATGAAGCTTTCCATCTTTGAACACATAAGAGGTTACGATCACATGGCTTGCACCTGCCTCCAGATATTCCCCTGCATTCTCCGGTGTGATCCCGCCACCGATCTGCAGTCCTCCCGGATAGGCTCGCAGTGCACTGAGAGCCTGTCTTTTCGTCTGTTCATAAAATTCTGAAGAGGGTGGGTTTAAAAGTATAATATGTCCGCCTGAAAGCTTTTTATTCTGATATAATCTGGCAAAAAAGGCCGCATCCTGCTCTGAAACAAAATTTTCCTCTGCCTGATCTCCTGCATCCTTCAGGCTTCCACCTACAATCTGTTTTACTTTTCCATTGTGGATATCAATACATGGTCTGAATTTCATTCTCCGCTCCTTTTCACACGAATTATTTTAATACAGAATGCACATAATAGCAACAGAACTGACAGTTTGCAGTTCTTAAGAAAGGCATCTTTCAGCCTTAGACAGGAGGTATTATGATGAAAGGATCGAAAAAGCTGTTAGTTGCAGCTATGCTGCTTTCTATGACATTGGCACTTGCTGCCTGTGGAAGCAGCAAAAATAACAACTCTGCAAATGATATGGCAGGGAATGCTGCAACCGGAAACAATCAGGGAACTGTCACAAGCTCCCCGGAAAATAATGCTGCAGGCACCGAGAATGGTGCAGTGAATGGCAATGACAATATCACAGATGATGTCAATGATGCAGTCAACGATGTGACTGCCGGTGATGATGGTTCTCTCCTCGAAGACGCAGGAAATGCGGTTGGAGATGCAATCGATGGTATTACCGATGGTGTCGATGATGTTGTAAACGGAGTTACAGACGGCATTGATGATATGACAGATTCCGTTACAGGAAGCAGTAACACAGGCAGTCCGGCTAATGGTAATACACGAGCTTCCGCATCCCCCTCGGCTTCACCTGTAAAGAAGTAATTACTGCCAGATTTTATTCTTATATTGGCAGAAAAAGAGCTGTCAGACAATGACAGCTCTTTTTTGGAATTTATTTTTCAATAATCGTACCATCCCGGTAAGCATCAAGCAGCAGTTCCAGTTGAGTGATGCTTTCCCGCAGCTCCCGTCCAATATCAGTATCCGCAACCAGGATCCTGTCATAGGAGGTTTCCACGATCGTAGTATCAGAGAAAATATCTGATTCATGCAGGATCGCTGCTTCTGTAGATTCGAAGGGCTCATGGGCAACCAGACGCATACCATGGGAATTGGCCACCAGTGTATAGCCCGCAATTCCGGTCTTGCTCTGATAGGCCTTGGAGAAGCCACCATCGATAATGAGCAGCTTGCCATCACACTTGATCGGTGATTCTCCTTTTTTCAGCTCTACCGGCACATGTCCATTGATGATATGGGAATTTCTGGTGCTGAGGCCAAACTCTGCCAGTATTTTATTCAGAAACTCTTCATTGCCAAGCAGTGAATAATAGCTGTTCTTTACTTCCTTGTGAGTCTCCTTGTCTGCTATGAAATACCGTTCAAAGGTAGCCATCTTATCCTTGCCAAAGACCGGGGAATTAGGTCCTGCCCATATATACCAGATCAGATCCTGCGCCCGGTACATCTCGATTGGCTCATTCTTGGCGTAGTAGCCTTTTCTTGCACAATTGTCAAGCACATCATACAGCGCCTTGCCTTTATACTCCCTGCCCTCTACATTGGCAGATTTAAAATCGCCTTTCTCATCCACCGGCACACAGCCATGATACAGAAGATTGGAATTATGCACCTTGTACAGACTTCCGTTGGTATAAAGAAAACGGATGTGCCTCTGAAGCTTCTCACATTTCAGGAAGGCCTGACGCAGTCTTGCCATAACCTGCTCTTCTTCCGGAGTCAGGTTATAGGGATCATTCCTGTCCACGGTCGGGAATTCCACGTCTGACATGGCGTATTCCTTATCACCGATCCGCACAGTCTTCTTATCATAATCAATTTTGTCAAGAAGCAGTCTGTCATCCATCTGAAATTCCGGATGCTTTTTGATCACCTGGCCTTCCAGCTTGAACTGCATAATGGAAATTGCCTTATGGATCTTCATGTCAAGACTCAGATCCTTGGTGTCATAGTCTGTATTAAACTTAATGGCAAAGGTATCGCAGTTTACATCCTTATAAGTCTCCATGGCAAAGGTGGCAAGCGGGATCAGATTGATACCGTAGCCGTCCTCCAGGGTATCCAGGCTGCCATATCGTGCTGCGATACGGATGACTGTCGCAATACAGGCAAGATGTCCGCAGGCAGCCCCCATCCACACGATATCATGATTTCCCCACTGGATATCCACCGAATGATACTTCATCAGCGTATCCATGATAATATGGGGACCAGGACCTCTGTCATAAATATCCCCTACAATATGCAGATGATCGATAACCAGCCTCTGGATCAGGTTGCTCAGGGCAATGATAAAGTCAGGTGCCCGCCCAATCCTGATAATAGTATGGATGATCTCATTGTAATAGCCTTCCTTATCGGAAACCTCTGCCTTTTCTGTGATCAGCTCTTCGATGATATAAGCGAAATCCTTCGGCAGAGCCTTTCTTACCTTGGATCTGGTATACTTGGAAGCCACACGCTTGGTTACCTGTACCAGCCTGTGCAGTGTGATCTTATACCAGTCTTCAATATTGTCTTCCTCCTGCATCACAAGATCCAGCTTCTCTGCCGGATAATAGATCAGCGTGGCAAGTGCTTTCTTGTCCCTGCTGCTTAAGGTATTTCCGAATACCTCATCAATCTTCCTTTTCACAGCACCGGAGCCATTCTTCAGTACATGGTTAAACTGCTCATACTCCCCATGGATATCCGTCAGGAAATGCTCGGTTCCCTTCGGCAGGTTAAGAATTGCCTGCAGATTGATGATCTCTGTAGAAGCTGCCGCAATATTAGGATACTGATGTGCAAGGCTCTTTAAATACTTTAATTCCAGTTCATTCATTTTTCCGTAGGTCACCTTATGACCCTTCCCCCGTTCAGATTAAAAAAGGAATGGCCATTTCTTCACAAAACCATTCCTTTTCTCTTACTATTTATTATCTATCACATTACTCATATTGTAAAGACCTGCAGGCTTACCTTTTAAATATTTTGCAGCCTGGACCGCCCCTTTTGCAAAAACAGCCTTGGAATAGGCACTGTGGGAAAAGGTGATCACCTCATCTGTTCCCGCAAAGATCACATCATGATCTCCTACGATAGTACCGCCTCTGACGGATGCAAATCCGATCTCCTTCTTCGGTCTTACTTCTCTCCTGGTGCTTCTGTCAAACACGTAGTCAAATTCATTGTCAAACTCTTCGTTGATCGTATCACCAAGTGCCAGCGCAGTACCACTCGGTGCATCCTTTTTCAGATTATGATGCTTCTCTACGATCTCGATATCATATCCTGCCGGTACCAGTGTTTTTGCTGCTTCCTTCAAAAGCTTTAACAGCATATTGATGCCAAGGGACATGTTGGCAGACTTCAGGATCGCTACCTTCTTTGAAACCTCTTCTACTCTCTGAAGCTGCTCCTCAGAAAGACCGGTGGTGCAAAGCACACAGGGCACCTTTTTTTCCTCGCAGTAAGTAAGCAGGTTATCTACTGCAGGTGCTGCACTGAAATCAATGATAACATCCGCCTCCGTGTCACAGTCCCTGATATCTTTAAAAACAGGAAAGGGATTCTTTCCCTCATCAAAAGCATCTACACCTGCTGCCAGCGTAATTTCCGGATCATCTGCAATCAGGGCAGCGATATTGCGTCCCATCTTTCCATTGCAGCCATGCATGATCACATTTACCATTTTCTGTTCCTCATTCTTTCCTATTAATATGGCTCTTATAAAATACCGTAATCCTTCATTGCCTTTTCAAGCTTTACCGCATTTTCTTCTTCCATCTCGCAGAGCGGCATACGAAGGATACCAGCTCCCCTTCCCTGCAGGTTCAGTGCCTTCTTCACAGGGATCGGATTTACCTCACAGAACAATGCATTGCAGAGCGGAATCGCACGAAGCTGTTCTGCACAGCTTCCTGCCACATCTCCTGCAAAGAACTTCGCACAGATCTCGTGTGTCTGTCTGGGTGCCACATTGGAAAGAACAGAGATCACACCCTTACCGCCAAGTGCAAGAAGAGGAGTGATCTGATCGTCATTACCGGAATACAGATCTACCTTACCATCTGCCAGGGACATCAGCTTCACGACCTGGCTTAAGTTTCCGCTTGCTTCCTTGACACCTACGATATTCTCTACCTCCGTGCAGAGCTTCACAACAGTTTCCGGTGCGATATTGCAGCCTGTACGGCTCGGCACATTATAAAGAATAACTGGAACCTTAACAGAATCTGCCACTGCCTTGAAGTGCTGGTATAAGCCCTTCTGGGTTGCTTTATTGTAATAAGGAGTTACCAGAAGAAGTCCGTCCACACCGTATTTTTCGGCCTCTGTAGAAAGATAGATCGCTGTATCTGTACAGTTGGAGCCCGTTCCTGCAATGACCGGGATCCTGCCATTTACCTTCTCCACACAGTAGCGGATCACATCAAGATGCTCCTCATGTGTCAGTGTGGAAGATTCTCCGGTAGTACCACAGACGATGATCGCATCCGTACCATTCTCGATCTGATACTCTACCATTTCTGCAAATTTCTCGTAATCCACCTCACCGTTATCCTTAAAGGGTGTAACGATTGCTACTCCTGCGCCTGTAAAAACTGCCATATTAACTGCCTCCTTGAATATTATTATGTAAAAAAACAGCCGGCACAAATGGCGCCGACTTTTATCTCTTTCATCGGATAGCGCCCCATCAGAATCTGATGACAGTCATACAGCTCTTAACTGTATGCCCAAGAATCCATATGCAGTGCCTCCGAATTCTTTCGGCGTGTTTTCCTTTCATTTTCCTTCCTCTGTGCCTGCCACATCCAAAAAACTACTCTTAAAATACGCAACCTCTATCTCATCTATCAAGTTGTTCATGCAGCTATCTGCTGTCGCAGACTGAACTGCTGTTTTGTTATAAACAAATCATAGCACCTCGCCTGACTCCTGTCAATGCGCAGATGCTATGATATCCTGCTCTTGCTATTGCAAAAAATGCTTTTGTCTTACCAGCGTTTAAATTTCAATGTTTCTATCCTGGAAACCTCATCGGCGACCAGACACAGATCATCATTCAGTGAAATCCCTGTCATGATAATGTCAGTTTCACCGTCCCTTGCTTCCAGTAGATTTTTCAGATCTTCCACGGTAATGATCTCATTGTCAATGAGTCCAAGTACCTCATCCAGGATCAGCAGATCACATTCTCCCGTGGTAAGCACTTTCTTGGCAAAGTTCAATCCGTTTTTAATGTTGACAATTTCTTCCTGCTTCTTATCTTCAGAAAGTGCCACAAAATCGGTCTCACTCTTTTCAAAACGGAAAATCTTGATCTCCGGCTCAAGTCTCCTGATAAACTCAGTGTCCTGCAGACCTCTGCCCTTCAAAAACTGGATGATCACAACTCTTTCACCGGCCGCTGCCGCCATCACCGCCTTGCCAAGTGCTGCCGGACTCTTGCCATGTCCATCTCCGCTGTATATATGTATCAGCCCCTGTTTCATAAACACACCTCATATGAAAATTCTATAGAAACTTACGGCTCATCATATCACAGTCAGATAAGAAAAGCAACTTTTCGCTGCTTTTCCCGGATTTTTTGAAAAAAATCATGCATGAAGAGGCGTATCCTCCGGCTCCTCCAGAAGCTCCAGCTTACTGACAGAAACTTCATAGGCGATTCTCTTTTCTGCCTGTTCCTCTGACAGCTTCTTCATATATTCCCTGCTCTGGATCCTCCCAAAGATCTCACATCTGGTCCCCACATGGAAATGATTGGCGTATCTGGCATTTCTTCCCCAGCAGATACAAGGAATATAATCACTCTTTCCATAGGGTCTGTTTACCGCAAGCAGAAGATCTGCGATCTCCCTCCCAAGCGGCGTCTTCCGGTAAACAGGCTCCTTGCAGATATAGCCATCCAGATAGATCTGATTGGTCTTTGCACTTTCTTCAATCTCATCAACAAATTCAATTTCTCTGGCAAATACAGAAAGAACCAGCCTGTTCTTTCTTTCCTCATGGCGGTTGTAGGAACGGAACTGTCCTGTGACCATGATCAGCTGTCCCCTGTAGTCAGCTTTTACATCGATCAGCCTCTCCGAGACCATCAGCGGGATAATGTCACTGGAATCGCTCAGTCTTTCCACTTTTACTTCTACCATGTAAAATCCTTCCCCGAAAATTTCATGGCTGAATGAGAAATCACTGACAATTTCTCCCATGATTACCACCTGGTTGTTTTCAATTACCTTATCTGTCATTGCTCTTCTCCTTTTACACTTTGGTTTTTCCCTGTATGTAATAAATATATATCATCTCTTTTGCCAAAGAAGAACCTTTATTTACCGCATAAAATCGACATTCTGACACTTTACAAGCCTTATTTACCGGTGTTATACTACGAAATAGTGTTTATGTCAGATGGAGGAGATTATGAAACAGAAAAGAGAAGATATCAGAAACGTTGCCATTATTGCCCATGTTGATCATGGCAAAACCACCTTGGTTGACGAGCTTTTGAAACAAAGCGGTGTCTTCCGTGAGAATCAGGAAGTAGCCGAAAGAGTGATGGACTCCAATGATATCGAACGGGAACGTGGTATTACAATCCTTTCCAAAAATACTGCGGTAACTTACAAAAATACAAAGATCAATATTATCGATACTCCCGGGCATGCGGACTTCGGCGGCGAAGTAGAACGTGTCCTTAAGATGGTAAACGGCGTTATTCTTGTAGTAGATGCTTTTGAAGGTGCCATGCCCCAGACCAAATTCGTTCTCCGCAAGGCTCTGGAATTAAAGCTTCCTGTTATCGTCTGCATCAATAAGATCGACCGCCCGGAAGCAAGACCTGATGAAGTGATCGACGAAGTTCTGGAGCTGTTTATCGATCTGGAAGCCAGTGAAGAACAGCTTGACTGTCCCTTTGTCTTTGCTTCAGCAAAGGCCGGTACAGCTTCTCTTGATATGGATGAGCCAGGTACTAATATGGTTCCTTTATTTGAAACGATCCTGGATTATATCCCGGCACCGGAAGGTGATCCTGATGCTGGTACCCAGGTTCTGATCAGTACTATTGATTATAATGAATATGTGGGTCGTATCGGTGTCGGCAAGGTAGACAATGGCTCCGTAAAGGTCAATCAGGAAGTGATGATCGTAAACCACCATGAACCTGATAAGATGAAGAAGGTCAAGATCAGTAAGCTTTATGAATTTGACGGATTAAATAAGGTAGAGATCCAGGAAGCCGGCATCGGTTCCATCGTTGCTATTTCCGGCATTGCAGACATCCATATCGGAGATACTCTCTGCTCCGTAGATAATCCGGCTCCCATCCCTTTCCAGAAGATCTCAGAACCTACTATTGCCATGCATTTCATTGTCAATGATTCTCCTCTTGCCGGTCAGGAAGGTAAATACGTTACAAGCCGTCATCTCCGTGACAGACTGTTCCGTGAGCTGAATACAGATGTTTCCCTGCGTGTAGAAGAAACCGATACCACAGAATCCTTCAAGGTATCCGGACGTGGTGAGCTGCATCTGTCTGTCCTGATCGAAAATATGCGACGTGAAGGCTATGAATTTGCAGTCAGCAAGGCTGAGGTTCTTTATAAGACAGATGAAAACGGCAAGAAGCTGGAGCCTATGGAGCTTTGCTACATTGATGTACCGGAAGAATTTTCCGGCTCCATCATTGAAAAGCTGAGTCAGCGAAAGGGTGAGCTGCGCAGCATGGGAAGTGCCAGCGGCGGCTACACCCGTCTGGAGTTCTCCATTCCTGCCAGAGGGCTCATCGGTTACCGCGGTGAATTTATGACAGATACCAAGGGAAACGGTATCATGAATACCGTATTTGACGGCTATGGTCCCTTCAAGGGTGAGATCCAGTACAGAAAGCAGGGTTCCCTGATCGCCTTTGAAGCCGGAGAAGCCATCACCTATGGTCTTTATAATGCACAGGAGCGCGGCACTCTCTTCATCGGTCCCGGTGAAAAGGTATACTCCGGCATGGTTGTAGGACAGAATGGACGTGGGGAGGATATTGAGCTGAATGTCTGCAAAAAGAAACAGCTTACCAATACACGTTCCTCCAGTGCGGACGAAGCGCTTCGTCTGACACCGCCCAAGGTATTAAGCCTTGAGCAGGCTCTTGACTTCATTGATACCGATGAGCTTCTGGAGGTTACACCGAAGAGCCTTCGTATTCGTAAGAAGATCCTGGATCCTACCATGAGAAAGCGCGCTGCCATGCGTCAGGCTTCTCTGGCAGCCCAGACAGATAATAAATAATGACGTGAAAAAAATCCCGGAAAGAATAACCTTCCGGGATTTCTGTTTTTATTATTTTATGAGACCGGGGTCAGAAGCCTCCGGCTCTGAAGCCTGCTGCCGGCACCCGTCTCTGTTTGTCATCATATATGCATGATCGTTGTAGCAATGCTGAAATAGATCAGCAGTGACAACGCATCTACGATCGTAGTAATGAAGGGACTTGCCATAACTGCCGGATCAAAGCCGATCTTCTTGGCAAGCATCGGAAGGAGACATCCGATGATCTTGGCAATAAACACAGCTGCTACCAGTGTAAGACACACGACTGCTGCAACTGCGATCGTCACTCTGTCAAAAAGCAGAAGCTTCACAAAGTTCGCTGCAGCCAGCGTCAGTCCGCAAAGCACTGCTACTCTTGCTTCCTTCCACACTACCTTAAACGCATCCTTAAACTCAATCTCATTCAGGGAAAGTCCACGGATGATCGTAACGCTGGCCTGTCCACCCGCATTTCCACCGGTATCCATCAGCATGGGGATATAGGCAGTCAGCACCACACAGGCACTTAAGGCATCCTCAAAGGAAGTAATGATACTTCCTGTAAACGTCGCTGAAATCATCAGCAGTAAAAGCCACGGAATCCTCTTTTTCCAGGTTTCAAACACCGTGGTCTTCATATATGGCTTGTCGGTAGGTACGATAGCCGCCATTTTTTCGATATCCTCTGTGGCCTCTTCCTGCAGAATATCCACGATATCATCGACGGTAATAATACCAACCAGACGGTTCTCATTGTCTACAACGGGCATTGCTGTAAAGTCGTATTTCTGGAACTGCCTGGCAACCTCCTCCTGATCCATCATGGTATTGATAAATACCACATTCTCATGCATCATCTCACCGATAATCGCATCCGGTGGTGTGATCAGCAGATAACGGAGTGCTACCGTTCCAACCAGCGTGCGCTTGGCATCCAGTACATAACAGATATTGATGGTCTCACTGTCCACACCTACCTGTCTGATCCGGTTAATGGCATCCTGTACTGTCATATTTTCCTTCAGATCCACATACTCTACAGTCATGATACTGCCAGCAGAATCTTCAGGATAGCGAAGAAGATGATTGATATCTCTCCTCGTATCTGCACTGGCATTTGCCAGAAGCTTCTTGACTACATTGGCAGGCATCTCTTCCAGAAGGTCTGTCGCATCATCTGCCATCAGATTATCAATGATGTTGGCAGCTTCCTTGTCGGACAGACTGGTGATGATCATCTGCTGATGATCCACTTCCAGATAAGAAAACACATCTGCTGCCATGCTCTTTGGCAATATACGGAATACCTTTAAAAGCTCTTCCTCCTCCATTTCCTCCAGAATAGCCGCCACATCAGCGGTATTCATCTCAGCTACCTTCTGACGGAGGTTTGTATACTGCCTGGTTTCCAGTAATTCCCTGATTATTTCCAGATCCCTGATTTCTTCCATATCCATAGTATATCTCCTTTATATGTGATTTTTATGCTCCGTTCATGAGGAGGTATGTCCGCATTGCCTGACTGTGAACTTTTACTCATAAAAACCACCACCTTTCGAAGAATTCTACTATGTGTTATACCCATTTTACGGATATTTGATCACCAGATTTACTTTAGACCACCTGTCTCTTTTTGTCAACGGATTTTACCGTAAGATCTATGTCAGATTCAGGTAAAATCCCTGTAATACCCCTCTTCCAGGATCTGGAACGAAGCCCTTCCCGCTGTTCCTTCTGTCAGCTCCTTCAAGAGAAAATCCTTCTCCTCTGCCGGTACTCTGACCTGTATCTCCACATTCTCAGTATAAATGCACTCCGCTTCCAGTCCCTTTCCTGCAAGAAGGAACTGTATCCTTCCAAGATCCGTATAATTTGTCTTTATGGAAAGCATCACACCATAGCGCATCCATGCAGTTTTGGATGCTGCAAGCCCTGCCTTGGCAGCCTCTGTATAAGCCCGCACGAGGCCTCCTGTTCCCAGAAGCACTCCTCCAAAATACCTGGTCACGACAATGGCTGCACCTGTCAGATTTTCCTTTAACAGTACCTCAAGGATCGGTCTTCCTGCCGTTCCCGCCGGTTCCTTATCATCACTGCATCTTGTCAGCTCCTGGTTTCTACCTATTATATAAGCCGGACAATTATGCTTCGCATCATAATATTTTTTCCGCATGGACTCGATAAATGCTGCTGCCTCTTCCTCAGATGAAACCGGCATCGTATTCGCAATAAAACGGGATTTCTTTTCTATGATCTCACCGCTTCCTCCCTCTACCAGTATACGATAAGGAGAAAACTGTTCTTTTTTTTCTTCCATCTGTGTTCTCTTTTCCCACTCTTTTCTTAAATTATGAGGAAGCTTTCTTCTCTTGTCAAGGCTGAATAAAACAGCACCATATGGTGAACAATTCTTAATAAAGTATGAAAAACCTTTCCTTTGCTGGCACATTTTGGTATACTCTATATGTTGTAAAACTGATATGGAGGCAATTACATGAATTATAGTAAAAAAGGGATCAAGGAACGTCAGAAATCCCTCCATGCTTCATCCCATAAATGGAGCAAGAAATTACTGCTTGCTGTCATGAACCTGATGGTTCTCGGCATTCTGGCAATCGGTGTCATCGGTGCCAGTGCCGGGATAGGTGTTTTTAAGGGGATCATTGATACAGCTCCCAGTATTGAAAATATTGATGTCACACCTACCGGGTTTTCCACCTTCGTTTATGATCTGGAGGGCAACCAGATCGGTAAACTGATCGCCCAGGATTCCAATCGTATTCCCGTGGCCAAGGATATGATCCCGGAGAATCTCGCCCACGCTTTTGTCTCGATCGAGGATGAACGTTTTTATGAACACAATGGCATTGACATCAAGGGAATCATCCGCGCAGCCTATGTAGGTGTCAGCAACGGATTCCGCTTTACTGAAGGTGCCAGTACCATTACCCAGCAGCTTCTGAAAAATAACGTATTTACCAACTGGACCAAGGAAGATGGCTTCATGGATAAGATCAAGCGTAAGATCCAGGAGCAGTATCTTGCCATTGAGCTGACCAAGACCATGTCCAAGGATGATGTCCTTGTCAACTATATGAACACCATTAACCTTGGACAGAATACTCTTGGTGTACAGGCAGCATCCCTGCGTTATTTCAACAAATCTGTCAACACTCTGACACTTTCGGAATGTGCCGTTATTGCCGGTATCACCCAGAATCCTTCCAAGTTCAACCCTATCTCCCACCCGGACAATAATGCCCAGCGTCGCGAAAAGGTACTGAACAATATGCTGGAGCAGGGTTATATCACTCAGACCGAATATGATGAGGCCATGGCAGATGATGTCTACTCCCGTATCCAGATCGTCAATGCTGAGGTTGAAGAGGACTCCGTAAATACATACTTTGTGGATGCCCTTACCGATGATATCATGGAGGATCTGATGGCCACTGGTAATTATACAGAGACCCAGGCCTATACCCTGCTTTACAGCGGAGGTCTTAAGATCTATGCTACGCAGGATCCCCATGTACAGGAAATCTGTGATGAAGCCTTTTCCAATGAAGAGAATTATCCGGAGGGTACCAGATGGCAGCTCGGCTATGAGCTGACCACGCAGGATTCTAATGGCAATTTCGAAAACTACAGTACAGAAATGTACCGCCAGTATTTCAAGGAGATGGACAGCTCCTTTAACCTGCTTTATTCCAGCCAGGAGGCTGCCTATGATGCGATTGAACAGTATAAGGCTGCTGTTATGGAACCCGGCGAGGAAGTATATGGTGAAAATATCACCCTGACTCCTCAGCCACAGGTTTCCATCGTTATCGAAGATCAGAGTACTGGCTACGTCGTTGCCATGGTAGGCGGCAGAGGCCAGAAGGAAGCCAGCCGTACCTTAAACCGTGCTACTGATTCCAAACGTCAGCCCGGCTCCACCTTCAAGATCGTAGCGGTTTACGCTCCTGCCCTTGACAGCGCAGGCCTTACCCTTGCTACGGTTATGAATGATGCTCCTTTCAACTATGCAAACGGACGTCCCGTCAACAACTGGTGGGGCAGTGAATACAGAGGTCTGAACTCTCTGCGAACAGGTATTGCACAGTCCATGAATATCATCGCTGTAAAAACACTGACGCAGATCACACCTCAGCTTGGCTTTGATTACCTGAAGAACTTTGGTTTCACCACTCTTGTAGAAAGAGAGGAAATCACCGTTGGCGGCAAGACACAGGTATTTTCTGATATCCAGCAGTCCCTTGCTCTTGGCGGTATTACCAAGGGTGTTACTAATGAGGAGCTGACTGCTGCCTATGCTTCGATCGCAAATGGCGGCACCTATATCAAGCCCAAGCTTTACACCAAGGTTCTTGACCATGATGGCAATGTTATTCTGGACAATACTGCTCCGCAGTCAAGACAGGTGATCAAGGAAACAACTGCATGGCTCCTGACAGATGCCATGGTAGACGTTGTTACCTCCGGTACCGGTGCCTCTGTTAACTTTGGTAATATGGCGATTGCCGGCAAAACAGGTACCACATCTGATTACAATGATGTCTGGTTCTCCGGCTATACACCTTATTACACTGCCTCCGTCTGGACCGGTTATGATAACAATGCCAAGCTCCAGAAAGGAAACGGTGAACGAAACCTTGCCAAAAAACTCTGGCGTGCTGTTATGAGTAAGGTACACGAGGATCTGCCCAGCCAGTCCTTCCAGGTACCCAGTGGTATCGTCACTGCAACTGTATGCTCACAGTCAGGCAAGCTTCCGATTCCCGGTCTGTGTGATGGTACCCTGAAAACGGAGTACTTTGCAGAAGGCACTGTTCCTACAGAAAGCTGTGATGTACATTATCAGGGTATGGTTTGTCCTTACAGTAACCTTCCGGCCTGTGATACCTGTCCTTTCAAGGTTGAAGGTGTCCTGACCATGACGCCTGTAGAGGATCCGTCTCTCCAGCAGGGAAGCGGCACAGAAGCACCGGCTATGGCAACCCAGGAGGTTACCAATGAAGACGGCACTGTCTCCACGATCACCGTACCACAGACAGCGCAAAAGACCTGTATCCACACTGCCGAATACATGGCTCAGCCTGGTATTGAGACGATCATCGAACAACAGCGTGGAGAAATGGCAGCCGCTTCTGCCGCAGCACAGGCTGCCGCAGCTCCGCTTCCCACAACAGAGGGTGAAGCACCAGCCGCTGAATAACCAGCTTCAAAATTTCATTCTGCAGGAATCCTATGGTTCCTGCAGATTTTTTTATGAAACGCTTTTCCTGACCGGTAATATAAAAAAGAGAACAGTCCGTTGACTGCCCTCCCTGCCGGCTCCCCATGTGGATCCTTTATTATGCTGTATTGTCTCAATTCCGGAAAAGTCCTTTCCTGGCAGTGATCACAAGGATATTGCCCAGTATATTACCGAGAAAATGAGCTCTGCAAAGCTTCTCATAATCTTTTCTCTTCATATAATATTTCCTTCCCCATGAGGATATTTCATAATACAGTTCTTCTTTTTCTGACAAAATACCCGTCACTACTACAAAATGTCCGCTTACCTGTGCCTTGCTGCCAGAAATTTTCCCATTTTCCAGCTCCTCTTTTCCGTAAAACCGGATCCCGTCCCTTTTGTCCCATGGAAGCAGCATCACCGGGATACAGAGGATAACCGGGATATCCTGCTGCAACATCTGCATGGTTCTTTCATGAATCCGTGAAATCCTAAACCCCCAGAATGCCCGGTAAGGACTTTTTCCCTTTTGAAAAAAAAGGTTGATCCGGAAAGTCATCCAAAGACTGCTGACGCCTGAGGAAAAAGGGATTCCAAGCAGCATCCGGTAGCTTTCTTCAAACCATTTCCTGTACTCTGCTTCCGTCAGCTCCTTCTGTTCATAAAAGGAAGAAGGCCATATCTGCAGCTCCTTTCTTTTTCTTCCCAGATAAAACAGCATATCGGAAAGAGCAATGACCCCACAGCCACTGCTCCTCTTTCGCTTCTCCTTCTTGTCTGCCTGCGCCGTCTTTGCAAAAAATCCCTGGTCTCCGCCAAAGGTCTTTACTCCGTTTTCTTCCCGCAGGACCTGTATGTAATTATTTTGCAGCCGTACCTGTACTTCCAAGCTCTTTTCTCTTTTCTATCTTTTTTATGACATGGAAATAGGATACCATAGTAAAGATGCCCGCTGCAAGCCATGCTGCCGGATCACAGAATACAGCAAGAGAATAACTCATCACCCTCATGGCGATCACTGCGCAGAGCATCCTTGCAAGCAGCTCTACCACACCGCCCATCATAGGCAGGAACCCATAACCGCAGCCCTGCATGGTATTTCTGAAAATAAAGATCACACACAGCGGAATATAAAAAAGAATACAAAGCACCGTATATCGCTTGGCATAGAACATGATCTGTGTCATATCCGTTCCGCTCTCGAAGAAAAATTTCAAAAGAACAGGCAGCCCCAGATATGCTACCAGTCCTGCTATGACAGAATAAACGATATCTACCAGCAATGCGGCGTTGACACCTTTTTTGATCCTGTCTACCTCTCCTGCACCGTAGTTCTGGCCACTGTAGGTCGCCATGGTCTGTCCGATCGCCATCATTCCCTGCGTCAGCATATTCTGAAGCTTGCTGGCCGCTGTATAGCTGGCTACTGCCAGGGCACCAAACAGATTAATGGCTGCCTGCATCACCATAGTTCCGGAGGCTGTGATTGCAAACTGAAGTGCCATAGGTACACCAACACCAAGCTGTTTTTTCGTATCCTCCGGGAAAAAACGCATCTGTTCCCATTCCGGCCGCAGCATGGTTTCCTTTTTCCAGATATAAAGAAAACACATCAGTGCTGATACTCCCTGGGAAATAATCGTGGCAAGTGCTGCACCTGCCACTCCCATTTTTAACCCTACGATCAGTGCAAGATCCAGCACTACGTTCAGGCAGGCTGAAAAGATCAGTGTTACCAGCGGTACTTTGCTGTTCCCGATTGCCCTCAGACATGCACTGAAAAAATTATATGCCACACTGGCAATAATTCCCGCACAGATAATGGAAATATAGGTGTAAGCATCCTCAAATATATTTTCCGGTGTGTTAAGGAGACGCAGTATCCCCTTCATTCCAAGCAGTGAAGATACTGTCATCAATATAATAACGGCCGCCGACAACAGCATTCCATTTGCTACACTTTTCTTAATTCCTTCTTCATCATGGATCCCATAGCGCTGACTGGTCAGCACAGTAAAGCCTGTGGACAATCCTGTTGCCGCACCGATCACCAGAAACATGATCGTTCCTGTGGAACCGACAGCTGCCAGCGCACCGGAACCTACAAACCTTCCAACGATCATGGAATCTACCGCATTATAAACCTGCTGGAATACATTTCCTAAAAAGAGCGGCCATGTAAACTGCAGAATGATCGGCATCGGATTCCCCTTTGTCATATCCTTTTGCATCTGATCACCTCATTACTTCCGTGGTGTATAATAGATTTTTCCTTCTTCTATCATCTGAAACTCTGTACCTTTTACAGAAAGATGGGTCACTGCGCAGTTTTTGTGCACACCCTCACCCCAAAACTCTGCAACAGGCGTATGATAAATATTCGCCAATATTGCCTTCAGTGCACATCCATGGGTGGACAGAAGCACTGTTTTGTCCTGATATTCTCTTTTTTGAAGCAGCTCTGTTAGGAATGCCCCTGTCCTGCTGATCACATCCTCAAAGCTTTCGCCTCCTGGTGGTGTCTGGTAATTCTCTGTATCAAAGAAGAAGGTATCAAAAAAAGCTCCTCCATCGGGAATATTGTACCCCTTCCTGCCACAGCAGAGTCCTTCATACTCGCCAAAGCAGATCTCCTGCAGCCTTTTATCCTCATAAACCGGGATCTGTCTTCCCCTTGCGATCCACTCTGCGGTTTCCCTTGCCCTGCATAAAGGGGAAGTAAAGATCACATCAAAGGGAATATCCTTAAGCCCTTCTGCGGTTTCCCTGGCAAGCTCTCTTCCATATTCATTCAGTGGGATGTCGCAGCTCCCCTGGATTTTTCTTTCTTTATTATAATCGGTTTCTCCATGACGGATCAAGTAGAGTTCCATTGTAAGCTCCTTTTTCCTGCAAAAATAAAAACCCTTGATCCTTCAAGGGTTTTAGAAAGCTGCTGACGGGAATCGGACCCGTGACCTCCGCACTACCAATGCGACGCTCTA
>ERZ1026864.640-NODE-640-length-19347-cov-4.957392_pt1 | contig 19347 bp, 17 predicted proteins | sample MGYA00380162_ERZ1026864 | MGnify/ENA primary metagenome ERZ1026864 (study PRJEB33269, sample SAMEA4719798) | human gut metagenome | biome: human-associated habitat; feature: organic feature; material: feces | place: Cameroon | collected 2013-10 ... | reverse complement strand
CTTTGAAAATGCTGTGATTCAGCAATTAACTTCCAATGGTCTGGAACCCTATTTCTGTAAAAAGAAAAATATAGGGGAACTGGATGTTCTGGTTGAAATGGAGGGAAAAGTGGTCCCAATTGAGGTAAAATCCGGGAAAGCCTACAAGGCACACAAAGCCTTGGATAACTTTATGAAAATTCCCGATTATCATATTGAGAAGGCATATGTTTTATCGGTAGCAAATGTGGAACAGGAGGGAGCCGTGGTATATCTTCCTGTCTATATGTGCTATCTCTTAAAAGAACGGAAAATTGGAAAGCTAATAGTGAATCTGGATATGGAAGGGTTATAACGTTGGAAGAAGTGATAAAACGATAAATCGGGATTGTGCGCCCAGACAAGCGTTGCTTTCCAGAATCTCATCTACGACTATTACAGCAAGGAACTGTCAGAATTACATCAATGAAACAAAACCTGACGGAACCGTTGTAACCAGATTCACGCCGATTGCGCCTTATGACACACCAGATGCTTTATATTGAAGCAAAAATGATTTAGCAGTAAAATAACATTACTAAAATTTGTGCAATGCACAAAAATAAGGAGTGACATTGTGGAGATTAAGAGAGATTCATACCTTGAACAGTTAAAGATAAGAAAAGATAACGGAATGATTAAGATTATCACAGGAATCAGGAGATGCGGCAAATCATTTCTGTCATTTGTATTGTTTGGAGTTTTAGTATGCTTTGGTTTCATTTTATTAATTCATCGGTTGTAAAGAGAATTTTACCAGCGTAGAGCAGATTGCGGCCAAATTGAATGACTGGCTGAAGGCCGAATTGTTTTCAGAAATGATTGTATAGTTACAAAGTTCGGTGTAAAAAATGTGATAAACGAGCAAAAGTTCGTTGTACTTTTTGTAAATATGTCTTATGATACATTTATATAGAGAATAATGGAGGTGCAGGTATGTACCGGACTGCGATTGAAAAGCTGTTAAAATGGAAACAAAATAAACATCGAAAGCCCATGATTATAGAAGGAGCACGTCAGGTTGGTAAGACCTGGCTGATGAAGGAGTTTGGACAACAGGCATATGCAGATACTGTATATATCAATTTTGATTCCAATTCCAGAATGGCAGAATTATTTGCTTCTGATCTGGATACAGAGCGTCTGATCATGGGATTGGAATTGTATGCAGGACACAAAATTGATCCTGACAATACCTTATTGATCTTCGATGAAGTACAGGAAGTTCCAAGGGCGCTTTCTTCACTTAAATATTTTTATGAAAATGCGCCGCAGTATCATATTGTGTGTGCAGGTTCCTTACTTGGCATTGCTCTGCATCAGGGAACATCTTTTCCAGTTGGCAAGGTAGATTTCATGAATCTTTATCCTCTTTCTTTCAGAGAGTTTCTGATGGCAAATGGGCAGGAAAGATTTGCTGAACTGATTGACAAACGGGATTTTCAAATGATCACAAGTTTTAAGCTGACATATATTGACGCACTGAAACACTATTATTATGTTGGCGGTATGCCTGAAGCTGTGCAAAGCTTCGCAGAGAATAAAGATTTTAATGAGGTTCGTGAAATTCAAAGGCGGATTCTTATGGCCTATGAACAGGATTTCTCAAAGCATGCACCTAACGAAATCGTTCCGAGATTACGTATGATATGGAACAGTATTCCTTCTCAGTTGGCGAAGGAAAATAAGAAGTTTATTTATGGCCTTGTCAGGGAAGGGGCTCGTGCGAAGGATTATGAGGCGGCAATTATGTGGCTCAGTGATTGTGGACTTGTTCATAAAATCAGCCGTGTCAATACGGCAGGTATTCCCTTGCGGGCTTATGAGGACCTGAAGGCATTTAAACTGTTTGTAGTGGATGTTGGACTTCTTGGCTGTATGGCCGGACTGCGTCAGCATACGCTGCTTGATGGAAATGATCTTTTTGTAGAATTTAAAGGCGCACTGACAGAGCAATATGTTTGCCAGCAGTTAAAAAATATTGAGGATCTGGATATTTATTATTACACCAATGACAGAGGCTCCTGCGAGATTGACTTTGTGGTTGACACAGGAGAAAAGATTGTCCCAGTTGAAGTAAAAGCAGAGGTAAATCTCAGAGCGAAGAGCTTGAAGAGTTATCAGGAAAAATTTTCACCTGAAATATCTGTTCGTACATCTATGGCAGATTATAAAAAAGAAGAATGGCTCGTCAATCTGCCATTGTATGTGATAGATCAGATTACTGCGTTTTAGCATTCTGTGGGGCTGCTTCAAGAAAGAAACTGGAAGAAATACTGGAGTACAGATAGGACATGGAGAGCGTGAAAAAAGAGACAGCATATTATCATCTTCCCGGGTTGTTTGAATTTTATGAGTTTTACAGTGTCTTTTTGCCGCTGTTTTATGATCACAGGGAATATTTTTATGACTGGTGTGAAATCGGGTCTGTCTATGGCGCACCCTCGGACTGTATCTGGGGAGGGGGACGGACATCCTTTGGAGATCATGACCCTTTGGAGGTTCTTTCCCTCATGGAAAAATATGGAATTTCTGCCAGACTGACTTTCAGCAATTCGCTGCTTACTAAGGAGCATCTTTCAGATAAAAAATGTAATGACCTCTGCAGACTGTTTGATGCGGGCAGCAAAATCAGAAATGGAGTTATTATTCATTCGGATCTGCTGCTGGATTATCTGAAAGAAAACTATCCCCATCTTTATTTTGTTTCCTCTACGACCAAAGTACTGACAGACTTTCAACAGTTCAGAGAAGAAGTGGAAAGATCAGATTTCCTGTATGTGGTACCAGATTTCCGGTTAAATAAAGCCTTTGACAGACTGCAGACACTGACAGAGGAACAAAGGGACAAGGTAGAATTTCTGTGTAATGAGTGCTGTTTCTTTGGGTGTAAAGACAGAAAACGCTGCTACGAAGCAGTCAGTAGAAAGAATCTTGGGGAAGTCTGTCCTGATTTTTCCTGTACGGCACCGGATATCAGGGAAGGCTATCGTTTTTCCAGAGCCATGGAAAATCCTGGATTTATCGGTATTGACGACATAAGGAATGTGTATCTGCCTATGGGATTTTCCAACTTTAAGATTGAAGGCCGGGGACTTGGCAGTGCGCTGATACTGGAGTTTCTTCTTTATTATATGACGAAGCCGGAGTATCAGCTTCGTGTCAGGGAAGAAATCTATCTTGATAATATGCTGGATCTGTTTTAAAAGAGATCTTCCTGTCATGTGGGCCGGAGGAAAAGCTTTTCCAGGAAATATGCGTGACTCATAGATTTCACAGAAGTTTCACAAATAATTAGCACTCACCTGTTGACAGTGCTAACAACTGGTGTTATAGTATCAATAGAACATGAGTAGGAGGTGTGCTTATGAACATCAATAAATTTACCCAGAAATCTATGGAAGCCGTACAGGGATGTGAGAAAATTGCCAGCGATTATGGCAATCAGGAAATAGAGCAGGAGCATCTTCTTTATAGTCTGCTGACTATGGAGGACAGCCTGATTTTAAAAATGATCGAGAAGATGGAGATCAATCAGCAGTACTTTGTGAACAAAGTCGAAGAGATGATCAGTAAGAGAACCAAGGTTCAGGGAGGACAGTCCTATGTGGGGCAGTATCTGAACAAGGTACTGATCTCTGCTGAGGATGAGATGAAGGTGTTTGGAGATGAGTATGTCTCTGTGGAACATCTGATGCTCGCCATGATCAAGTATCCGAGTCCTTCCATGAAGGAGCTGTTCCGTGAGTTTGGCATCACCAGAGAGCGGTTTTTACAGGCATTGTCTACGGTAAGAGGCAATCAGAGAGTCACCAGTGACAATCCGGAGGCAACTTACGATACACTTACCAAATACGGACAGGATCTGGTAGAGAAGGCCAGAGACCAGAAGCTGGATCCGGTTATTGGCAGGGATAACGAGATCAGAAATGTGATCCGTATCCTTTCCCGTAAGACGAAGAATAACCCGGTTCTGATCGGTGAGCCTGGTGTAGGTAAGACAGCAGTTGTAGAAGGTCTGGCACAGCGTATTGTGAAAGGTGATGTACCGCAGGGACTGAAGGATAAAAAGATTTTTGCACTGGACATGGGAGCACTGGTAGCGGGTGCCAAGTACAGAGGAGAATTTGAGGAGCGTCTGAAAGCGGTTCTTGAGGATGTGAAGAACAGTGAGGGACAGATCATTCTGTTCATTGATGAGCTGCATACCATTGTTGGTGCAGGTAAGACAGATGGTGCACTGGATGCCGGTAATATGTTAAAGCCTATGCTGGCAAGAGGTGAGCTGCACTGTATCGGGGCAACCACGTTGGACGAGTACCGTCAGTATATTGAGAAGGATGCAGCTCTGGAGCGTCGTTTCCAGCCGGTTATGGTAGAGGAGCCTACTGTTGAGGATACTATTTCCATTCTCCGTGGACTGAAAGAGAGATATGAGGTCTACCATGGTGTCAAGATCATGGACAATGCCCTCGTCAGTGCAGCAGTGCTTTCTCACAGATATATTTCTGACAGGTTCCTGCCGGATAAGGCGATTGACCTGGTGGATGAAGCCTGTGCCCTGATCAAGACGGAGCTGGATTCCATGCCTACAGAGCTGGATGAGCTGAAGCGTAAGATCGACCAGCTTTCGATTGAAGAGATCGCCCTGAAAAAGGAGGATGACAGACTCAGCCAGGAGAGACTGGAGGATCTTCAGAAGGAGCTGGCTGAGCTGAAGGAAGAGTTCAGTAACAGAAAGGCACAGTGGGAGAACGAAAAGGCTTCCGTTGAGAAGCTGTCAAAGCTCCGTGAGGAAATTGAAAATGTTAATAATCAGATAGAGATTGCCCAGCGGGAGGGTGATTTTGCCAAGGCCAGTGAGCTGAACTACAGTACCCTTCCAAGCCTGAAGAAGCAGCTTGAGATCGAGGAAGCAAACGTAAAGGATAAGGATCTTTCCCTGGTTCATGAGAGCGTATCCGAAGAGGAGATCGCAAGGATCATTTCCAGATGGACAGGTATCCCGGTTGCCAAGCTGACGGAGAGTGAGAGAAATAAAACGCTGCATCTGGACGAAGAGCTGCATAAGAGGGTGATCGGACAGGATGAGGGTGTTACGAAGGTGACAGAGGCGATCATCCGTTCCAAGGCAGGTATCAAGGATCCCAGAAAGCCGATCGGTTCCTTCCTGTTCCTCGGACCTACCGGTGTAGGTAAGACGGAGCTTGCAAAGGCTCTGGCAGCAGCCCTGTTTGATGATGAGAACAATATGGTGCGTATCGATATGAGCGAGTACATGGAGAAATATTCTGTGTCCAGACTGATCGGAGCGCCTCCTGGATATGTTGGTTATGAAGAGGGCGGACAGCTGACAGAGGCCGTCAGGAGGAAACCGTATTCCGTTGTCCTGTTTGATGAGATCGAAAAGGCTCACCCGGATGTATTTAATGTACTTCTGCAGGTACTGGATGATGGACGTATCACGGATTCCCAGGGACGTACCGTAGACTTTAAGAACACGATCCTGATCATGACATCCAATATCGGAGCGTCCTATCTGCTTGATGGAATTGATGAGAAGGGCAATATCAGTGAAGAAGCGGAGAAGCAGGTTATGAATGATCTGCGTGCCCACTTCAGACCGGAATTCCTGAACCGTCTGGACGAAACGATTTTGTTCAAACCATTGACCAGAGATAATATCGGTGGCATAATTAAACTTATCATTGCAGACCTGAATAAGAGACTTGCAGATAAGGAGCTTACCGTAAAGCTGACTCCGGAAGCAGAGAACCTGATCGTGGAGAATGCCTATGATCCGGTTTATGGTGCAAGACCCTTGAAGCGATATGTACAGAAATATGTTGAAACACTGGCAGCCAAGCTGATCCTTGCTGATGAGACGGATGAGGGTGATACGATCCTGATCGATGCAGTGAACGGAGAGCTTACAGCCAGGGTGGAGAAGAAAGCATAAGGACTGCAGAAACAGACAGGAGGTTACAGGATGTTACCGCAGGACGCAAATATGCTTTTGAGTATTATAAATATGAAGCTCCGTGATTTTTATGGAAGTCTGGATGCCCTCTGTGAGGATCTGGATGAAGATAAGGAGCAGATACAGAAGACACTTTCCGGGATAGGATATACCTACGATGGAGAGAAGAATCAGTTTATTGCAGGATAGCCATAAGGCTATCCTGTTCTTTGTGTGCGCAGAAGGAAAACAAGCGGCTGCGATAGCGGCCACAGCAGAAGGAAAACAAGCGGCTGCGGAAGCAGCAGTATATAGAGGAGTTTGATTATTGGAAGAGCAGTTTGATGAATATGATGCAGCCAGAGAAAGAAGGCAGCGCCGGCTCGCAGAGATGAAGCGTAAGAAGAAGCAGCAGGCACTGTTTCGGAAGTACTTCCGTTTTGGTGCAATTGGAGCTGTAGTTTTTATAGCTGTTCTGGTTGTTCTGATCGGTAATGGTATTTCAAAAAGAAATAAGAATAAAGAGCAGCAGGGTATACAGACGGAAACAGCAGAGCTTCAGGCAGTGGCAGAAACAGAAGCAGAGGAGTCCTTACCTTTAGCAGATCAGAAAGAGCCAGCAGAAGTACAGGCAGCAGAGCGTGAAGAAAATAAAATATATGAGGCAGCAGAATCTTCGGATATGAAAGCAGTCAGCGAGGAGGTCATCAGCAGCAATGCCATTTTTATCGATCTGAAGAAAAATGAGATCCTTGCACAGCGGGCAGCCAGACAGGTCATTGATCCGGCATCCATGACCAAGATCCTGACGGTACTTGTGGCAGCAGAGCAGATTGAGGAAAAGAATCTTGACGATAAGGTGACGATCACCATAGATATTACAGATTACAGCTACAGTAACGACTGCAGCAGTGTGGGCTTCGCAGAGAATGAGAGAGTGACAGTACGGGATCTTTTCTATGGAACGATCCTGCCCTCCGGCGCAGATGCTGCACTGGCACTGGCAACCTATGTGGCCGGGAGTCAGGAGGCATTTGTGGAGCTGATGAATGAAAAGCTGCAGGAGCTTGGTCTTTCTGATACAGCACATTTTACAAACTGTGTCGGATTATATGATGAGGCACATCGCTGCACAGTTTATGATATGGCGATGATCATGGAAGCCGCGATGGATAATCCACTTTGCAGAGAGGTTATGTCAGCACATACTTATACGACATCTGCTACGGCAGAGCACCCGGATGGGATTACCATATCCAACTGGTTTCTGCGCCGGATCGAGGATAAGGAAACCGGAGCAGAGATCGTCTGTGGCAAGACCGGGTATGTGGTGCAGTCCGGAAACTGTGCAGCCAGCTATGGAGAGGATCAGAACGGAAACGGTTATATCTGTGTGACTGCCGATTCTACCAGTGCATGGCGGTGTATTTATGACCATGTGGCACTGTACAGTGAATTTACAGCCTGAGCTGCCTTAAGAAAATCTTTAGACAGCTTTAAGAATGGCTACAGTTTTTTTGAAGAAATTTTTGCTATAATCACGTTATAGCTGTGAGAGGTGATGTGATATGCAAAAAGAAGAACTTGAATTTATTGATGTAGCAGAAGAACCAAAGAAAACAGAGAAGAAAAGAAGACGTGCGATAAGTCAGAAGGAGGCAGATAAAAGAGGGCAGATCTTTGCCATGCTGCTGCTTACTGTGGTATTATGCGCAGCAGTTTATGCTCTGATCAGGACACTTGGGATCGGTGTGTAGAGGATAACGTAAAATGAAATAAAGACACCTTGTTGCAGATAAATAACTGAAACATGGTGTCTTTTTTGCCTCTTTCTTAGCACTATATATTAAAGTTTACTATTATTGACAAGATAAGAAAATCTGTTTAAAATAGTAAACATTAAAAGGAGAATAGGAATGAAAAAGGCAGCGTATAATATAGTACCGGCAACTGAAGATATATTAAAGACAATGGGCGAGCAGATTAAGCTGGCCAGGTTACGACGTGATTTGTCTGCGGAATTAGTGGCAGAGAGAGCCGGGATAAGCAGAGCATCGTTGTGGAAGGTTGAATCGGGAAGTCCTGCTGTAGCTATTGGCATATATGCTGCTGTTTTGCATGCTCTTGGAAATATGGACAAAGATCTGACTCTTATAGCTAAAGATGACGAGATGGGAAGACAGATGCAGGATCTGAAACTGATGACCAGGAAAAGAGCCTCAAGGAGGAATCATTAATGACAAAGGGAGAGAAAATCATATATGTATATGATGATTTTTCCAGTGACGGATCAATTTTGCTTGGGAAGCTTAATGTAAGCCTTATTAAGGGCAGTGAAACCTATTCATTTGAGTATGATAAGGAATGGTTATCAAAAAATAAACTGCTGTTTAATCTGGATCCGGAATTATTGCCGTTTCCTGGGAGACAATTTCCAACAGGAAAAAATATATTTGGAATATTTGCAGATGCATCTCCAGACAGATGGGGGCGGGTTCTTATGAATAAAAGAGAACGTCTTTTGGCTGAAAGAGAGAACCGAAAACCTGCAAAATTACATGACAGTGATTATCTTCTTGGTGTGTATGATGAAACAAGAATGGGAGGAATACGCTTTAAGTTAGAGGTAGATGGACCATATCTTTCTGATGATAAGGAGACTGCGGTACCACCATGGGCATCACTCCGGAGCCTTGAAGAAGCATCAAGAAATTTCGAGAAGGATGAAAATGGAGTTACAGATAAATGGCTTAATCAATTAATCAGGCCGGGATCTTCATTAGGTGGTGCAAGACCTAAGGCTACTGTTATGGATCCGAAGGGTCAACTTTGGATAGCAAAATTTCCATCTAAGAACGATGATAGTGATACAGGGGCATGGGAAAAGGTGGTTCATGATCTTGCAGGAATGTGCGGCCTTAACGTACCGGAGGCAAAGGTAGAAAAGTTTTCGAAGCTTGGCAGTACATTTTTGATAAAACGTTTTGACAGAGATGGAGAAAAAAGAATTCATTTTGCATCTGCTATGACTTTATTAGGAAAAACGGATGGAGCTTCAGCTGCTGATGGGACAAGTTACCTGGATATTGCCGGGTTTATTAAAGCTTATGGAGCTAATCCCAAAGCTGATTTAATAGAATTGTGGAAAAGAATCTTATTTAACATGGCTGTTACGAACACGGATGATCACCTTAGGAATCATGCATTTGTTTTTACAATAAAAGGTTGGATATTATCACCATTGTATGATGTAAATCCGGTTCCATATGGAGATGAATTATCACTTCTGGTGGATGATGAAGATAACAGGATTTCGATTAATCTGGCCGTTCAGACAGCACCACGTTTTGGAATATCAGAAAAAGATGCGTGGGATTATGTGAAGGACATATTGACAACTGTAAGAGACAACTGGGAAAAACTGGCAAAGGAATATGGTTTATCCCGTGGTCAGATAGAGGATATGAGACCCGCATTTGATATCTGCTACAGATAGTGCTTTTATGCCTGCTAAAAATTATTGCAAACTTTTAGTGAACCGCCTGCGGCTTATTTTCCTGAAAAGACATGGATAGAAATGCAGAAGCATATAGATAGGATAAGAGAGCAAAAGAGGGAGATTTCCTTCATGAGCCTTACGAAAAGAATCCTGTCCTGTATGCTTCTTTTATTATTGCTTGCTCTGGTTTTGCTTAATGCCTGGCACGGAGAGCAGGAAAAGAGGCAGGGAAAAACAGATTTTTCAGCAGTTTTCTGTGAAGGAAAGGAAATCATGGAAACACTGGCAGATGCAGAACAGGTGGAAGAACCTGAAAATAAGAAAATAGCCATCACCTTTGACGACGGTCCTCATCCGGTATATACGAAGCAGCTCCTGGATGGCCTTCAGGAGAGAAAGGTGAAGGCTACTTTTTTTGTGACCGGCGAACAGGCAGAAAACTATCCGGAGCTGATTGAAAGAATGGACGAAGAAGGACATCTGATTGGAAATCACACTTACAGCCATGTACAGCTGCGCCCCTCCAACAGAGATACATTTAAGGAGGAGCTGATCAGAACCAGTCAGGTGATTTATGATATTACCGGAAAGGAGACGGAATATGTAAGGCCGCCTTATGGCGCATGGGACAAAACCTTTGAAACAGAACTGAATATGTTCCCTGTACTCTGGACAGTGGATCCGCTTGACTGGTGTTCATCCAATGCCGGCTGTATTGCGAGAAGCATTTTGGCAAAAGCTGGAGAAAACGATATCATCCTCATGCATGATGAATATGAATCCACTGTGCAGGCAGCTTTTATGGTAGTGGATCAGTTATTGAAGGAGGGGTACGAATTTGTAACGGTGGATGAAATTTTGTTTGACTGATCTGATTTCATAGATCATCATTGAGTTCGTAGCCTCTCTATGTTACACTGAAATCCAAAGAAACTGCATAACAGAGGGGAATAAAGATGAAGTGTACATGGAAAAGAAAACGGGGCTGGTTTCTGGCGATCCTGCTGGCAGCAGTATTTGTATCTGCAGGCTGCACAGGAAAAGCTGACGCAGATTTACCGGCAGGAGCGGAAGGCGAAGCGAAGCAGCAGGAAGCAGGACAGACAGATGCACAGGCAGATGAGGAACTGAGTGCAGAGGACGAAACCGGCAGGGAAGATCAGGCAGGGGATGTGCTGCTCCTTGTAGGAAGGAAGAAGGTTGTAGGTGTGCAGCCGGATGGCACAGCAGATATTTTGTACGAAGCCGGGGAAGGCTATTATGTGCAGAGTGCAGTCTATGGGGACGGAATAGTGTTTGTGGCTGTTTATCAGGAGCAGAATTCCGAAAGCACGGACAGCGGGGAGCTGGAACGCAGGCTGTGTGCGGTAGAGGACGGAGAGGAAACAGTGCTCCTGGATATTGATGATACGATGAGCTGGGCACTGCAGATGGAGTACGTGGACGGAAGCCTGATCGTAGAGTATGTGATGGAAGATTATGCGAATTTTAACTATACTTCTGAAACAAAGGTCATTGACTTTACGAAGAGCGCAGATGGCTGGCAGCAGGGAGACAGGTATCAGAAGCTTGCAGAGCTTCCGGGATTAGCAGAAGGAAGCATTTATGCAAACTGGAAAAGAGCACTGCAGTCACTGAAATCATGCGGTGAACTGATCACCTTTAATGATGATGAAAACCGTCTGATCAGCTATGATACGGATGGAAATCTTCTCTGGGAATCCGTGCTGCTTCAGGATACGTATGATGTGGATGAGGTAAATAGTGATTATACGGTATATAGCTACACAGATTACCCGGAAGAGGACAGGTATGACCTGTATGATGGAAGTCTGATCCTGCATGATAACAGAACAGGGGAAGAGCAGACACTCTTTACCTGGAATGAGAAGTCAGAGGATAAAAGGGCAATACCGTTAAAGCTCACAGAGGATAAGCTGTACTATTATCAGAGTGAGGAAAAACAGGAAGAAAGGGAAGTATTCGACAGGAAACAGATCTACAGCTATGAGCTTAAGACAGGAGAAGAAACCTTTCTGTATGAGGCGGGAAGACTTGCCGGACCGCCGATGAATACGATTACTGCAGGAGTCAGTGGTTTTGATGTTTATCAGGGAAGGTATTACTTTGCTGCCATGGAGGAGGACAGTATTGGCTGGGCTGTGCTTTCAGAAGACGAAATCGGGAAAACCCCGGCCGGGGGAAAGTCTTATCCCGGAGCTTACCTTTCTGTATGGGATGAGAAACGTGATTTCAGACAGTATGGAACAGTAGAAGGCATTAAAAAAACAGTTATCAGTGACAGCTATGACATTGATGTTTATGAGTATTATCAGGAATGCTTTAAGCTGGATCCCTCCTATGAGCAGGCAGAACGGATCAATGAGACCCTGAAGGAGATCTGGGAGGGGGATATCCGGTATGCGGAAGACGGGGCAGCACAGGAGCTCTCTTATCTGACCGGGAATGATGAACTGGATGTATATTCCCGGAGCATGTATCCTTTATCTTATGATAATGAACTGAGCCGGGTGGAAGTGCTTGGAGCAGACTATCTGACAGTGGATTACAGCGGTTATGAATATACTGGCGGTGCCCATGGCTATCCCTATCGCAGCCATTATCTGTTTGATCTGACCACAGGAGAGGAAAAGACACTGGCAGATCTGTATCAGGGAAGTGTAGAGGAGTTTAAGGATATTGTGGCACAGTACAGTGTACAGAACTGGAAGGACAATCCGGATCCTTATTTCGGCTGGGACAGTGAGGATGCCGCCTACGCAGACCTCTACGATAACGCATCGCTGGATATGCTGATGCGGTATGGGACAGATGGAATTGTGATCGAGTATTCGCCTTATGAATATGGGCCTTATGCATCCGGATATATTGGAGTAGAGATCCCCTATGAGGCATTGAATATTAATCTGTAATGTTGTATACTAAAATAAGTAGAAAGGCCTGCGGAAGGGATTCTGCAGGCTTTTTTCCTGTAGATTTGAAGAAGAAAGGAATGAAGTTATGCATTCACCTTTGGAAATAGCGAAGAATTTCGTGGAGATCGGGCTCCACAAGGTAAGACTGTCGGCCTTCAAGATGCTTGTGCTTGGTATTTTTGCCGGCATTTATATCGGCTTTGCGGGGATCGCATCAACGACAGCCTCAGCAACGATAGAGAATCCTTCTGTGGCAAGGCTGTTAAGTGCCTGTGTATTCCCTGCCGGTATGGCGATGGTGCTGATCGCCGGAAGTGAGCTGTTTACCGGAAATAACCTGATCATTATCTCTCTTTTGGAAAAGAAGATTAAACTGACAGAAATGCTGAAGAACTGGTTCTTCGTATTTGTGGGCAATTTTATCGGTGCTTCCTTTGTGGCAGTGATGGTAGTATATGCCGGAATCCCGGGACTCTATGATGGCAGGCTTGCTGAAAAGATGGTGGCAGCCGCACTGACGAGAGTGAACCAGACTTTTCCAGAAGCCTTTGCCAGAGGTGTTCTCTGCAATATCCTGGTCTGTGTAGCTGTGTGGGGAGCTTTTGCAGCGAAGAAGGTATCCGGCAAGCTCCTGATGAGCTTCTGGCCGGTCATGCTGTTTGTACTCTGTGGGTTTGAGCACAGTATCGCAGATATTTATTTTGGGGTATCCGGGCTTCTGACCATGCCGAAATATGGAGTCAGTGGGGATGCCCTGACACTTGCAAGCTTCCTGCTGAAGAACCTGCTCCCGGTAACACTGGGCAATATCGCAGGCGGTGCAGGTATTGTGGGATGCGGCTACTGGGCTATGTATTTGCGTCATACACCGGGATATGTACAGCCGATTGAACAGGAGCAGGAAGAGATCGACGCGGCAGAGGAGTATTAAGAAATGGATTTATTTGAATATATGAGGAGCACGAGTATGGAAAGGGAAGCTCCTTTGGCAGCAAGACTGCGGCCAAGGACACTGGACGAGGTCGTAGGACAGCAGCACATCATCGGTAGGGACAAGCTGCTTTACCGGGCGATCAAGGCAGACAAGCTCAGCTCCATTATTTTTTACGGACCGCCGGGAACCGGCAAGACGACTCTTGCCAAGGTTATCGCCGGAACGACCAGTGCGGAATTTACCCAGATCAATGCCACGGTAGCCGGTAAGAAAGACATGGAGGATGTAATAAAGGCGGCGAAGGATACTCTTGGCATGTATGGAAAGAAGACTATTCTTTTCATAGATGAGATCCACCGCTTTAACAAGAGCCAGCAGGATTATCTGCTTCCCTTTGTGGAAGATGGTACAGTGATCCTGATCGGGGCGACGACGGAGAATCCTTATTTTGAGGTGAATGGGGCGCTGATCTCAAGGTCCATTATTTTTGAACTGAAGCCACTTTCTGCCAAGGATATCAAGGAGCTGATCCATCGTGCTGTTTATGACAAAGAGAGAGGAATGGGGGCATATGATGCAGAGATCGATGAAGATGCCCTTAATTTTCTTGCGGATATTTCAGGGGGAGATGCAAGACATGCACTGAATGCGGTGGAGCTTGGCATCATGACGACAGAGAGGGCACCAGATGGAAAGATCCATATCACGCTTCCGGTAGCACAGGAATGTATCCAGAAGCGGGCTGTCAGATATGACAAATCCGGGGACAACCATTATGACACCGTATCGGCTTTTATCAAAAGTATGCGGGGATCTGATCCGGATGCGGCGGTGTATTATCTGGCAAGGATGCTGTATGCGGGAGAGAGCGTGACCTTTATTGCAAGGCGTATCATGATCTGCGCTTCTGAGGATGTGGGAATGGCAGATCCGCAGGCGATCCAGGTTGCGGTAAGTGCTTCTCTTGCGGTAGAAAGAGTGGGAATGCCGGAAGCACAGATCATACTGTCAGAGGCGGCCATGTATGTGGCGTGTGCACCAAAGAGCAATGCCTGTGTGGCGGCAATAGGAGAAGCTATGAGTGAGGTAGAAAGGTCAGGAAATCTTCCGATCCCTCCGCATCTGCAGGATGCTCATTACAAGAGCGCTGCGAAGTTGGGACACGGAAGCGGGTATCTGTATGCCCATGATTATCCGAACAATTATGTAAAACAGCAGTATCTTCCCTATGAACTGAATGGGAAGGAATTTTACCATCCTTCAGGGAATGGATATGAGGTAAAGATCAGGGAACATATGAGCCGTCTGAAAAGAGAAGCGGCAGAGCCGGATAAAAAGACCGATCAGGCTGATCCAAGATGAAGAAAGAACATGAAGAGGGAAAAAGGAACGGAGATATGAGTGAGACGACCGGGAAAAAACCAGCCGTAAAGAAAAAAGTGCGAAGGAAAGGAAAAAGAAGGGTATCGCTCAGAAGAAGGATCCTGACGATCCTGGCAATTCTGATACCGGCAGCACTAATAGCAGGCGTTATTTTATATTTCCTTGTGTTCAGGGAAAACGCCGGAAAAGAAATTACAGAAGTGCCGGGGAATGATATACAGATACAGGAAAAGCCGGAGGAAGAAGCACCACAGAAGGGAATCGGAGCAAACATCATCAACCATATCCTGACGGCAGAATCTGCTGTGGAGGAGTCCTATCAGAAAAGACCTAAGACAGTAGAGATCACGGAGGAGAATGCAGCAGATTTTGCAACGCTGGAGTCCTGTCTGATCGATGGCTCTGCCGGTAAGGTCAATGTGAAGGTCAAGGGAGAGGGAATACCTGCCAGTGATGATAAGTATTATTATCTGTTTGCTCTCAATACTTATGATAATACGATCCCAGATGATGCCGAATATCTTTCCAGGCTTTATAAGGATGAAGGGACAGAATTCTCTACACCTTTAAATTATAATTATTCCACCAGCAAGCTCTATAAGAAATTTGTTGTGGCTGTGAAGAAGGATGGAAAGTATCTGGCAGTGACCGGACCAAGGTATATTACCAATCCGGAAGCGATCGCTAAATATGGTTCCGTTTATCAGGTGCCTGCAACGAAAAAGGGACTTCTTGTGGATCCCAACAAGCTCAGAGGAAACGAACTGGATGATCTTGGGATCAAGCAGGCTGCCTATAATATTCCGGTAGCAAGACTGCTCGGCCCGAGTACCCACAGTGCCTACCCGACGATCCAGTATACCTATAACGGAAAAACCTACACGCTGAACGGACAGGTGATCGCAGAGTATGATCTTGTGTTCAGTACACTGACAGCCAAGGGGATTTCTACGACAGCAATTATCCTGAATAATTATTCCGGCTCCTATCCACAGCTCATTCATCCGAAGTCCAGAAGCTATGGGGCGGCTCCCTATTATATGTTCAACGGGGCAGAGGAATCCGGAGTGGACTATATGGCGGCGATCGGTACTTTCCTGGCAGAGAGGTATTCCGGTAACAGCCACGGGCGGATCTCCAACTGGGTCATTGCCAATGAGATCAATGCCAGAAAAGAATGGAATTATATGGAGCGTGTGGGCACCTCAGAATATGTGGAGGAATATGCCAAGGCTTTCCGGGTTTTCTATACTGCGATCAAGAGTGTCAGCAGCAGTGCCAGAGTATACATGCCGATCGATCAGCAGTGGGACAGGAATCTGAAGAACAATACGAACTATGATGGCCGTGATATTGTGGATGAGTTTAACAGAAATATCAAATCTACGGGAAATATTGACTGGGGTCTATCCCAGCATCCTTACAATGTACCTCTGACAGAGGCAAGGATCTGGAAGTCAAATAAGCTGGTCACCCACAGCGCGGATACTTCCATGATCACAATGGCCAATATCGAGGTGCTGACCAATTATATGGCACAGGATGCCTATCGGACAGATGACGGAGAGGTCAGAAGCATTATACTGAGTGAACAGGGCTACACCTCTACAGCAGGAGAGGCACTGCAGGCGGCTGCGATCGCCTATGCGTATTACCGGGTAGAGAATAACCCTCATATTGACGGCTTCCTTTTAAACCGTGAGACCGATGCTTCAGAAGAAGTGGCACAGGGACTTGCCTTTGGGTTAAACCATGCAAACGGAAGTCCAAAGCAGTCCTACAATGTATATAAATATATAGATACACCAAATCATGCCCAGTATACGGATTTCGCCAAGTCGATCATTGGCATATCAAGCTGGAGTGAGATCATGAGATAAAAAGAACCGCAGGAGCAGTGATGCACCTGCGGTTCTTTGCATAGGCGTTACATTCAGAACAGCTGCTCTATCAGGTACTGATAGATTTCCTGGTTTTTTTTCTGCCAGTTGTCACAGATGGCAGCAGCTGTTTCTTCTACAGGGACGGAAATGATCAGGTCGACAAGAGTGACATTTCCTTCCTTGGCCTTTAAATGGGCTTCGTATTCGCCGGAGGTTGATTTGTAGTAGTCGGCAAGTATAGAAACCTCATTACGAAGCTCCATTTCATTTTCTTTCAGATATTCATCAATTTCCTGACGGATGGAAGTGCTGATCTGCTGGGAAAAGAAATCCAGGGTCTGTTTCCCATCCTTTGTCAGCAGAAGCTGGGTTCTGTTCCGGACAGTCCTGGCATCCACAAGGCCGGTATCTGTAAGCTCGCGGATCACCTGCTGCAGGGTAAGAAAGTTGGTATATTCCCTGGTCAGGATAAAATCACTGATCTGGGCAGCAGTCAAAGGGAAGCTGACCCGGTTCAGCATATAAAGTACGATCAGTTTATATAAAGTTAAAGGATCTGACATAATAAAAACTCCGTTTCAAAATAAGCTAATAAATAGATTCATCGGAACTGCTGCCCGGAAACAGGGCACCCTGAAAGGCATTCTGTTCTCTCATCTGTTTATGCAGGGCATTTAATACTCCTCTTTTATCAAGGCTCCAGAGCGGCGCGGTCAGGAGGGAGCGGCTGCCGTCCCCGGTGACACGGTGTACGACAATATCCGGAGAAAGAAGCATAAGGCACCTGATCAGTACAGCCAGGTAATCATCCCGGTCTGGAAAAAGACAGATGGAAGCAGGATCCTTTTCATACAGGTCAGCAAGATCTGTGCCTTTCAGGATATGAAGAAGCTGCAGCTTGACTCCGGATACTGGCAGGGTATTCAGGTAAGAAACGGAAGCGTACATATCCTCATCTGTTTCGCCAGGAAGACCGAGGATCAGATGAACAATGACCGGTATATCAAGGGCAGCCAGACTGTGAACGGCCTTTTCAAAGCAGGGCAGCTCATAGCCCCTTCGGATAAAGTGTGCCGTCTTTTCGTGGATGGTCTGAAGGCCAAGCTCGATCCAGATCAGCTTGTCGGGATATTCATCCTTCAGCCGGCTAAGCAGGGATAGCACCTCATCCGGCAGGCAGTCAGGTCTTGTGGCAATGGAGATACCGATGATCTCTTCAAGCTCAAGGGCACCTCTGTAGATCTGTTCCAGGTAGGAAACAGGACCATAGGTATTGGTAAAGGCCTGAAAATAAGCCATAAACCGGGAGCCGGTCTGCTTGCGGTGGAGGAGAGATTTTCCCTTCTCAAGACTCTCGCGGATGGAAGACCTGTCAAGAAGAGGAGCGGCAAAATCACCGCTCCCTCCACTGCTGCAGAAGATACAGCCTCCTCTGCCTAAGGTTCCGTCCCTGTTTGGACAGGTCAGTCCGGCATTCAGAGAGATCTTATATATTTTCTGTGAAAACTTCTGCTTAAAAAAGGCGTCCAGAGAATAGTAGGGCTTGTCCAGCCAGTATTCCGGAGGAGAAACCTTATTTTCTGCAGAAAAATCTGATACTGACATAGTTATCTTTCAATATGGGATCTGACAGCTTCTGCAACAACCTCTGCTACTCTGGGATTAAAGGCTTCCGGCATGATGTTGTCTTCGTTTAATTCTTCATCAGGAACAAGGGAAGCGATAGCGTTTGCAGCGGCAAGCTTCATTTCTTCGGTGATCTTTGAAGCACGTCCTTCCAGGGCGCCCTTGAAGATTCCGGGAAAAGCCACTACATTGTTGACCTGATTGGGGAAGTCACTGCGTCCGGTACCAACGACCTTTGCACCGGCAGCCTTTGCAATATCTGGCATGATCTCGGGAACCGGATTGGCCATGGCAAAGAGAATGGCATCTTTGTTCATAGAGGCTACCATTTCGGGAGTCACAATGCCAGGAGCGGAAACGCCAACAAAAATATCTGCACCCTTCATGGCATCTGCAAGAGTACCGGTCTGCTGCTCCAGATTGGTAAGCTCAGCCATTTTCTGCTGCATCCAGTTCAGTCCCTCCGTCTTTTTGGAGACGATACCAACCTTGTCGCACATGGTAATATGAGGAAATCCGTATGTCAGAAGAAGCCTGGTAATAGCAACACCGGCACTTCCGGCTCCGTTTACCACGATACGGCAGTCTTCCTTTTTCTTGCCAACTACCTTAAGGGCGTTGATGATGCCGGCGAGAACAACAATAGCAGTGCCATGCTGGTCGTCATGGAAGACAGGGATGTCCAGCAGCTCCTTTAAGCGTTCTTCTATTTCAAAGCATCTGGGAGCGCTGATGTCTTCCAGATTGATGCCGCCAAAGCCGGGGGCAAGATAGGTCACAGCCTTGATGATCTCCTCCGTATCCTGGGTATCAAGACAGATCGGAACTGCATTCACACCGCCAAATTCCTTGAACAGAACAGCCTTTCCCTCCATGACCGGCATAGCGGCATAGGGACCGATATTGCCAAGACCGAGAACAGCACTGCCATCGGATACCACAGCGACAGTATTTGCTTTCATGGTATATTTGTAAGCAGCCTCCTTATCCTGTGCGATCACCTTACAGGGCTCTGCAACACCGGGTGTATAGGCAAGGGAAAGATCTTCTCTTGATTTGACAGGGGACTTGGCTACGATCTCAAGCTTGCCATTCCATTCTTCATGAAG
>ERZ1026864.635-NODE-635-length-19427-cov-11.590285_pt1 | contig 19427 bp, 14 predicted proteins | sample MGYA00380162_ERZ1026864 | MGnify/ENA primary metagenome ERZ1026864 (study PRJEB33269, sample SAMEA4719798) | human gut metagenome | biome: human-associated habitat; feature: organic feature; material: feces | place: Cameroon | collected 2013-10 ... | reverse complement strand
TCATTTAATTGTTTCCGGAATTCCATCATCAGGCCGTCAAAACTGAGCATATCCTGACGGTAATCTTCAAAGACATCTAACATGATCTGGAAATACTGTACCGTCTGCCCCAAAGAGGTGTCACGGCTGTAACTGTTTAAGTGGATCATCCGTTTGTCTTTGTCCTCAACCTCCAGTTTTAAGGAGGAGAGCATATATTCCGGAAGGTGATAACTGTGGATAGCGATACCATCGCTGGTTTTTTCTAAATAAGCTCCGGCACAGCTGCTGGTAACGCAGGTTTTTAATTCGTCGATGTTGTTTTCGTAGGAAAATTCCAGCATACAGTGGAAGGCGTTCTGGCTGATGCTTACATCTACGCCCATGCGCCGTCCTTCTGCTTTTAAGAAGGAGACTAACATTTCCTCTTTTTCATCGGCTGTGCGTTCATGTAATGTTGGGACCGGGATCACAATGGGGATCATCCTTGCAAGTGGCTTATAAAGTGTTTCCGCCGGTACTTTTGTGGTGGAAAATATCAGTCTTGCATTGGACTCAAAAACATGTTCGTCATCATGATATCCTTTGTATTGTCCCGAAATTAAGTAGGAATAGATCAGTTCCTGTCCTGAAAATGGAAGCCTGTCAATTTCATCAAAGAAAAGGATGCCGCCGTTTGCCTTTGCAAGCCAGCCTTTTCCGTCTTCGCTGCCGCAAAGGGAAATAGCAAATTTTTCTTCATTCTGGGCATATTCGGAGCAGTCTACTGTGATGTAAGGCGGGAGAGAAGCTGCGCCTGCAGTTCCAATTACCCGTTCATTTACAGCATATTCATACATCAGCCTGGAAAGAAAAGCCTTTCCTGTTCCGCCGGCTCCGTTAAACAAGGCCGGAAGACCATTTGGCGGGTATTTAACAGCTGCTTTACACTGCTCAATGCAGGAACTTAAACTCAGGTAATAACCGATAGCTTTCTGAAAATCTCTTTTATTTTCATCGCTTCGGCATTTCCGCTGAAAATCGTCCATACCGGAGAATACGCAGGTTTCCAGGGCGACCTGGGCTTCGCGTTCAACATTTTTTTTATGGAAGAAATAAACGGGACGGGAGTTGACCTTAATGGCCCGCTCTTCTTTTACCAGCTCGTTCAGATACTGACTGGCCAGATTACGGGAAATATTCAGTGATTCGCTGATATGGTTCGCCGTAAAATATTTCAGATCTTTCAGGGCATATCCCCGGCTTATTTTTTCCAGGTAAAGATAGAGTTCTTCTTTTGTGCTGAGCATGTACATGATTCTCCTGTTTGTTGATTTAACTTGAATTCTTTTCGCACGTGTTTTATGTCTACCTGATCACAAGTGTAATTATACAAAAAACGGTCTGAAAAGAAAGAGTTTTTGAATGATTTCGCCAGTTTGAAAAGGGTTTCGGCAGTAGCGGTGAGAAAAACGGGGAGATGTCCAGAGCGGGGGAATAGGGTTCGACACTAGGATTGACACTTTTATGGGGGAAATATGTGCTATACTTAAAATCAGATGTCAGGATCAAGATCAGGCACAGAAAGATTTTGGGAGAACATTATTTATAGGAGGAATCAATATGCATAGTGAAAAAACAACTATCCGGCTGGCAGCCGTAGATATGGACGGAACTCTTCTTCATGATGACAAGAGCATATCAGATTATACATTAGATGTTTTAAGAAGGATCGTAAAAAAAGGTGTGATCCTGGTACCTGCCTCAGGAAGACCCATCGGAGGAATGAAAGAAGCAGTATTAAATAATGTAGACGGTATTCAGTATGCTATCTGCTCCAATGGTGCCATGCTTATGGATGTACCGGAGGAAAAAAGCATCTGTGAAACAGGAATCTCCACAGAAAAAGCAGTGGAAGCCATTGCTTATCTGGAACAATTCCCAGTGGCTGTATATGCCCATACAGACAGAGGTACTTTCAGGGCAGAAGGCTGGGAGAAAACAGGGCTTTCTGAGAAATATCCTTATATCAGGTTCAGCGAAGGAAATGTAAAAGATCTGGGAGAGTTTTTAAGGACCAGTGGAGTAAAAGTGATGAAAATGGGTGCTTTTGTCTTAAAAGATGGACTGGCACAGGAACTTCTGGAAAAAGGAAGCCCCATACCGGGTATCGTATTTTTGCGCACAGGAGATGGGATCATAGAATTAAACTCTATCCATGCCTCCAAAGGAAATGCACTGTGTACACTTTGTAAAAAATTGGGGATAAGTATGGAAAATGTTCTGGCTATTGGGGATAACGAAAACGATATTTCCATGCTTCAGGCTGCAGGTATCTCCGCAGCAATGGAAAACGCAGAAGATGATGTAAAACAGGCTGCAAAATTTGTGGCCGGGCATAATGAAGAGGATGGGGCAGCGCACTTCCTGGAGGAATGGGTGCTGTAAAACAAAACAGAGAACAAAAAAAGGACGCGCCGGCTGACGCGTCCTTTTGCTTTGTAAACTTGTGATCCATTGCCTGCTTACACAGGCGGTTGTCAGAGTATTCCTGTAGACTGTAAAAACAGTACAAACATCATAACCGGGGCCACATAGCGGATCATGACACGGTACAGCTTTTTACGGCGGAAAGTATCGCCGGTGCTTTCCATTTCTTCGATCACATAGTCCGGCGTTTTGATCCAGCCGATCAGAAAGGCAGAGAGCAGTGCGATAAACGGCATCATAACGCTGTTGCTGATATAGTCCATGATGTCTAATAACTGTCCCACAGAGCCGTTTGGCAGTTTTACTTCAATATAGAAGATACTGTAGCCAAGGGCAATAACAGCAGAGGCAGCCAGGTAGATCACAGCCAGTACCAGAACGGTTTTCTTGCGGCCTGTGTGGAAGATTTCCATGCAGTTGGCAGTGATCGACTCCAGTACGGAAATACAGGATGTAAGGGTAGCAAAGATGGTTGCTACAAAGAACAGGATACCAACGAAGGTACCTGCTTTTCCCATGGCTGCAAATACTTTTGGCAGGGAAATGAACATTAAACTTGGACCTGCGCTCATTCCTTCTGTGCCGGAGAAAACAAAAACTGCCGGGATGATCATGGCGCCTGCTAAAAGGGCAACGCCTGTGTCGAAGATCTCAATCTGATTAACAGCTTTATTTAAGTTAACTTCCGGTTTCACATAAGAGCCATAGGTGATCATGATACCCATGGAAACACTTAAGGAAAAGAACAGCTGGCTCATGGCATCAAGTAAGATCTGAAGGAAGCGGCTAAAGGTCAGTCCCTCAAAATGCGGGGTTATATAATAAAGAAGGCCGTCCATACCGGTACGCATCTGTCCGCTTTCGTCTACATGGTGCAGTGTCAGGGAATAGCCTGCGATCACAACCACCAGGACCAGAAGGATGGGCATCATGCAACGGGAAACACGCTCAATACCGCCTTCCACACCATTGTATACAATAAACGCTGTTACGCCCATGAATAAAAGGGCAAACAGGACAGGTGATACAGATGAAGTGATAAATGAGGTAAAATAATTGTCCTGGGCTGCAGCTGCAGTCTGTCCGGTGAGATAGACAACAGCGTATTTTGTGACCCAGCCGCCGATAACAGCATAGTAGGTCATGATCAGGACTGGAACAAGAAAGGTTAAAATTCCTAAGAATTTCCATTTAGGCGACATCTGGGTATAAGCCCCAATGGCGCTTTCTTTTGTTCTGCGGCCAATGGCAATGTCAGATGCCAGCAGTGTGAATCCAAATGTTAAGACCAGTGCCAGATAGATGACTAAGAACAGTCCTCCGCCGTCCTTTGCCGCCAGATACGGAAAACGCCACAGGTTTCCCACGCCTACGGCACTGCCGGCAGCAGCTAAAACAAAACCTAACTGGCCGGAAAAATTACTTTTCTTCTTATTCATGAAAAAGAATCCCCCTAAATACATATATGTTCTCTCAGAATCTCTTTGTCTCTGATTTTGTGAAAGACTCCGAGAGGACATCTATAGCTAAACTTGCTTGTCATACCAGAATAACACATGTTATAATATCAGTAAAACAAATGTTTTTATGACTATATATAATTTTTTGTAATGGATATGGGGCTATAGATAAATTTATGAAAGAACAGAAAGACAGATATGAGATATTTTTAAAGGTGTGTGAGACCGGCAGCTTTTCCGGGGCGGCAGAGGCATTAAATTACACACAGTCCGGCATCAGCCAGATGATGGCTGGACTGGAAGAAGAACTGGAAGTCCGGCTGTTTGCCAGAGTAAAAAAAGGAGTCATACTTACAGACAACGGAGCCAGACTGATCCCTTATATTCAGGAAATGGTAAATCAGAAGGCAAAATTGCGGCAGGCGGCCTTTAATATTAATCATAAAATCGAAGGAAAACTGCGGGTAGGAAGTTTTTCCAGTATCACGGCACTGTGGATGCCGGGAGTGATCCATTTCTTCAAAGAACATTATCCCAAGGTGCAGGTGGAGATCTTTGACGGCAATTATGATGAGATCCGCGACTGGATCATCCATGGACAGGTGGACTGTGGTTTTTTGTCATCTATTGTGGCAGATGATCTGAAATTTTACCCGCTGATCGATGACCCGCTGTGTGCGGTGATGCCTAAAGGACATCCACTTACAGAAAAAGAACGGGTCACAGTGTCAGAACTGTTTTCGTATCCCTTAATTATAGAAACACCTGGCTGCGACAATGATATCCAGCATTTATTAGCAAAATGTTCCGTAAAGCCGAAGATCACCTACAGCTTTCGGGACGATACACTGATCATGGCCTTTGTAAAAAGCGGATTAGGCGTTACCATTTCCCAGGAAATGGTACTAAAAGCCTTTGCCAGAGACGATGTAGAATCCAGGCCATTAGAACCAGCTTCATACCGGACACTGGGACTGGCATTTTCAAAGACAGCCAATTCCGTGATGTCCGGGATAATGTTGGAGTATTTAAAAGAGATGCTGTTGAAATAAAACATGTGTAATGGTGAATACTGTAAAATGTAAAAAAGGAGGCTATTCTCGGATAAGAAATGAAGCCCTTGCATATGCATTTTCCTATATGAACCTGATCGAACATTGGGGAAGCGGCATCCCGCGTATTATTGAAAAAGTAAAAGCTGCAGGACTGCGGGAACCGGAATTTATTGGTGGTGAAGTGGACTTGCGGATCAATATTTATCGGGGACAGGTGGAAAGCGCCGGGAAAGTGCCGGAAAGTGACCTTAAAAATGACCCAAATGACCCTAAAAATGACCCCAAAAGGAATGTGAATGACCTTAAAACTAAAATGATCGCATTAATACACGAAAAACCAGAATTGACATATGCGGAATTTGCAACACGGCTTTCGGTTTCTACGGTAACGATCAAGCGTAATTTAGCAAAATTACAGGAAGAAGGCTTGGTGGTACGTGAGGGATCAAAACGTAAAGGAAAGTGGATTTTAAAGGAATAAGATAAAGAAATAATTAAAGGCGGGATGTTATAGCAGGCGTTTCGTCTTTTTAAATCCTGTATTAAAATAGGGCGGATAAAACCGCCCTGCTTTTAAGTTCGCACTTAGAGTGGCGAAATACTCTCTTTTAACTGTCTCGCTTGGGGGCTGAGATACGCCTGCTGATAACTGTCTCAGTTAAAGGTCGAGATATACCTGCTGTTAAGCCATTAATGGCTTCTTTCAACTATAGTATACGCAAAAAATCGGATTTATCAACAGATATATTTTAAATTTTTTAATCATAAGCCAGATTGAAAATTCAGCCAATTAAAGCCGATGAAAACTTGCCTAACTTCTCTAAAGTTGCTATAATTCTTGTAACCGAAGGTGTGATAATCTTTCTCAAAAGCGGGGAAGATGCAAGTATATGTACACGGGCGTAGGTGTGCATATAGCAAGTAAGGAGAAGTCGTGCGTACTTTAAAGAAATCCATATGGAGTTACATGTATAAGGTCACATTTGCGTTGGTAAGTGTGATCCTTATTAGCATTACGGCATTGAATATAGCAAATGAGCAGAGCCGGGCGCAGGGGACGGCGGATAAGATCTTTGAGCAGATGAATAAGATGCTGGAGGAGAATCAGAAGGAACTTACCAGGCTGCGCCAGGAATATGCTGCGAAATGTCTTCATAATACAGAGGCCATTGCCTATATTCTGGAGAAGAACACCGGGGCGGGAAATGATCTGTATGAACTGCGTAAGATCGCGGAATTTATGGAAGTAGATGAGATCCATATTATCGATGCTGCAGGCAAGATCGTTTCCGGAACTCATCCCCAGTATTATGGTTATAGCTTTGACTCTGGGAAGCAGATGAATTATTTTAAGCCCATGCTTAAGGACAAATCCCTGAAAATGGTCCAGGATATTGAGCCGAATACAGCAGAACATAAGCTGATGCAGTATTCAGCTATGTGGAACAGCACCGGGGAATTTATCGTGGAAGCAGGTATTGAACCGGTAAATGTATCCAAAGTAACAGAAAAAAATGAACTGCCTTATATTTTTTCCCAGCTTTGTGTCAACCCGGATACCAGCTACTTTGCGGTAAATGCAGAAACAGAAAAAATCGTAGGTGCTACGGACACAGAATTAGTAGGAATGGACATGAAGGAAATTGGCTTAGATACGGAAAAGATCCAGAGTACAAAAGGTTTTTCCGGTATGATCAATGGAAAACGTTCCTATATCGTATTTAAGAAGGTAGCAGATAATTATATCGGTGTGGCAGTGACCAGTAAGGCACTTTATGAACGCATACCGTTAAATATGCTGTATCTGGCGGTATGTCTTGTACTCATTGCGCTGGCATTGTTTAAGGCAGTGACCCGGTATCTGGACCGGGAGGTAGTCCAGAAGATCGGGGAAGTAAACGGAAAGCTGCATAAGATAACCATGGGTGACTTAAACGTCAAGATTGATGTCCACAGCAGTAGGGAATTTTTTGAACTGAGCCGTTATATTAATGAAATGCTCCAGAGCCTGTTAGTCAATGACAGGAAAATGACATATGTGCTTGGAAAGACGGATATGCACATTGGTGTATATGAGTACAACCGGCAAATGAAGAGAGTCCGTTTTACAGGTGATGTTCTTCAGATCTTAAAGACCGGCACAGAAGCTGCTTGGAAGCTGCCTTCTGACTGGGAAGATTTCAGGAAATATATTAGAACCATGCAAAAAGAGCCGGTTGCAGGTGAAAATGAGATATTTGCTGTAGGAAATGGTAAATATTTAAAAATTGAAGAGATCCAGGAGGGCGAAGAGATCTTCGGTGTTATTACGGACGTTACAGAGGAGATCCGCAAGCGCAGGGAGATCGAATACCAGAGAGATCATGACCAGCTGACGGGGCTGTTTAACCGGACTGGCAGAGATAACAGGCTTTCCAAAATACTGGAAGAATGCAGGGAACCATATTACTGCGCTGCTGTTATGGTAGATGCTGACGGTCTGAAAATGGTTAATGACACTTACGGACATGAAAATGGTGATGAGTACCTTAAAAGGATTGCAGAAATGCTGAAACAGGAAGCAGGTGAAAACAGCATTCTCTGCCGTCAGGGCGGTGATGAATTTACATTGTTCTATTATAAATATGGGAAAGAAGCGCTTGTGCAGAAAATAGAAGCCCTGAAGGCACTTCAGAGCGGACAGAAGGTCCGGCTGCGGGACGGACTTACCGTTGATCTGAGGTTCTCTATGGGAAGCAGCATGGCTTACGGCGCAGTAGATTATGATAAAATGTACCGTGAAGCAGATGAAAAAATGTATGAAGATAAAAGAATGCGGAAAAAGCTGACAGAAGAGACAAATACAATAGAATCTTAGGAAAATTCAGAAAAAATGAAAGAATTATCCCATCATGGCAACCCTGAAAACCATGATGGGATAATTTTATTAAGAAAAAGAGGGAATAATTGACAGCAGGAATCTGTCTGTTTATAATGTAGGTCAGTTTACAGGTCATAGGATTTACAAGGGAGTGAATCGCTGGAAGACATGTTCTTTCAGCATGTTCATTTCCTTTTTTATTTATAAGCATTGAAAAGGAGGGGGATGAATATGGCGGAGCTTTTAAGAATGGAAGGGATCACCAAGCAGTTTGGTGCAGTCTATGCCAACAAGGATATCAATCTGTCTATTGAAGAAGGCGAAATCCATACACTTCTGGGTGAAAATGGTGCAGGAAAAAGTACCCTGATGAATATTCTCATCGGACTGTATCAGCCTACTTCCGGTACGATCTGGTTAAAAGGCAAAAAGGTAAAGATCGATTCACCAAAAACAGCGGTAAAACTGGGGATCGGAATGGTGCATCAGCATTTTATGCTGGTGGATGCCATGACAGTATTTGAAAATATTATCCTTGGAACGAAAAAGGACAGTTCCATTTTCATTAAAAAAGAAGAACGGAAAAAGAAAATCCTGGAGCTTTCACAAAAATACGGACTGGAAGTAGACCTGGATAAGCAGGTAAATGAAATCTCTGTAGGCGAACAGCAGCGTGTAGAGATTTTAAAGGCTCTTTACCGGGGAGCGGAGCTTCTGATCTTAGATGAGCCAACGGCAGCGCTGACAGACCAGGAAGTAGAAGGCCTTTTCTCTATTATGGGAAGACTGACGGCAGAAAACAAGTCTGTTATTTTTATCTCCCACAAAATGCGTGAGGTAATGGCAGTCAGTGACCGGGTGACGATCCTGCGGGCCGGTCAGACTATTACTACAGTGGATAAAAAGGATACAGATGGGGCAAAACTGGCAAATCTGATGATCGGTCATGAAATGACAGTCAGCTCTTATCAGAAAGTAACAGAACCGGGAACAGATGTGCTGCGCCTGACCCATGTGGACTATCAGAAGGATCATAAGCACAGCGGTTTAAATGATGTAAGCTTCTCCATAGGAAAAGGAGAGATCTTGGGCGTTGCCGGAGTAGATGGAAATGGGCAGTCACAGCTTGCGCAGCTGGTAACGGGAGTTATTTCACCAGACAGCGGAGAAGTGGAATTAAATTCCCGCAAAGTTGCCCAGTTTGCGCCTAATGGCTTCATTCTTTCCAATGTATCCCATGTCCCGGAAGACCGAAACAAAATGGGTCTGGTGGGAAATATGACAGTAGAAGAAAATCTGGTTTTAAAGGCTACGGAAGAACCACGTTTTTCTTATGCTCACGGTGCGCTTTTAAAGAAAAAGGCGATCAGAAAGTTTGCCCTGGAGCTTCAGAAAAAGAATGATATCCGCTGTGCTTCTATTGAGCAGGAAGCAAGAAACTTATCCGGCGGCAATCAGCAGAAGATCATTTTAGCCCGGGAAATGGAAAATCATCCGGAGCTGTTGGTGGCGGTCCATCCAACCAGAGGTCTGGATATTGGGGCGTCCCAGTATGTACACGATACCATGATCGAAGCAAGGGACAAGGGCTGTGGGATCTTATTGATCAGTGCGGATTTTGATGAAGTCCTAAAACTTTCAGACCGGATCATGGTCATGTTTGAAGGACAGGTTATGGGCATTTATCCCGGTGAAAATCCGCCGGTAGAAGAAATATCCTTGGCAATGGCAGGAAAGGAGGAATAGGGAAATGAAAATAAAAGATAATCTGGCAAAGATCCTGATCCCCATTCTGTCGATCCTGATCGCATTTATAGCAGGAGGGATCATTATCCTGTGTCTGGGGAAAAATCCGGTGGAAGCTTATGGATACCTGTTTTCCGGTGCATTTGGAAGCGGACGTAAGATGGGGCAGACTTTAGTAATTGCATGTCCGCTGATCTTTACCGGACTTGCAGCAGCCTTTGCCTATAAGTGCGGCGTTTTTAACCTGGGCGGTGAAGGACAGTTTATCATGGGCGCCGTTACCAGTATCTTTGTCTCTGCAAAACTGGGTGACGCAGGAATGGGCGGACTTCTTGTAAGCCTTCTTGCAGGAACCGTTGCAGGGGGCATCTGGGGCGCTATTCCTGGTATTTTAAAGATCACCAGAGGCTTAAATGAAATGATCGTCAGCATCATGCTCAACTATGTGGCAACGCTGTTTATGGGATATGTGTATACAACCCTTTTGCGTGACGGCAGTGTTCCACAGACTGTTGCAGTGGCAGACAGTATGAAGATTGCCGGTATTTCAAAAGGATTTCCGGCCCATTGGGGTGTTCTGGCGGCGTTTTTGCTTGCAGCGGTTTTATACTATTTCATTTTTTATACGTCCAAAGGATTTAAGCTGCGGGCAGTGGGAATGAACGCAACAGCAGCATTTTTCAATGGTTTTCCCGTTAATAAATACATCCTGTTTTCTTTTATCACTTCAGGCGCTATTGCAGGACTTGGAGGAAGCATAGAACTTCATGGAAAACAGTTCCGGCTTATGAGCGGTTTTGGCTCCGGCTTTGGTTTCGATGGCGTGGCAATTGCACTGATCGCCCAGCTAAATCCATTGGGAACGGCTATTGTGGCCTGCATTTTCGCAGTGCTGCGAAAGGGCGCAAGTACTTTGCAGACAGCCACCCAGGTGCCAAGTTCCGTAGTTGATATCATTCAAGCGTTAGTCATCATCTTTGCAGTGGCCGGAACCGCATTATTAAAACTTCCGGCGATCAAACAGTTCCTTATAAACCATGGAAAGAGAAAGGAGGCGCAGGTCTGATGGCATCATTTTTTACGATGAATTTCCTTACAGAGCTTCTGCTCTCAACGGTGCGCATGGCAACGCCCATCCTTTTGGTGGCTCTTGCGGAAACCTATTCAGAGCGTGCCGGAATGGTTAATATCGGTCTGGACGGCATTATGGCTATTGGTGCTTTGGTGGGCTTTCTGGTTGGCTATGAAACGGGAAGTCCCTGGGCGGGAGTTTTAGCAGGCGCTCTTTCCGGTATTGCTACCAATATGATCTACGCTTTCTGCACCATTACCCTTTGCGCGGAACAGACCGTTTATGGTATGGCGATCAATATTTTTGCTCCGGCGCTGGCATCTTTTGTTTACCGGCTTTCCTTTTCTGATACGTCCACACTGATCCGGGGCGTGTCTATGGGGATCATGCCCATCCCGGTACTCAGCAAGATACCGGTGATCGGAAGTATCTTTTTCCAGCAGAGTCCTCTTGTGTATGGGGCATATCTTCTGGTTGCCGTGACAGCGGTATTTTTAAACCGTACAAAGGCGGGACTGAATTTCAAGGCTGTAGGTGAGTTCCCAAAGGCAGCGGAAACACTGGGAATTAACGTAGTTCTCCAGAAATACATTGCCTGCATCATATGCGGTGCCCTGGCCGGTATCGGCGGTGCATATCTGACCATCTGTTATACAAGTACCTATTCAGAAGGCATTGTGGCAGGCCGCGGATTTATTGCCTTATCAGCAGTTATCTTTGGACGGTGGATGCCAACAGGAGTTATGTTTGCATGTCTGCTTTTTGGCTTCTGTGATGCGCTGCAGATCCGCTTACAGCTGTTAAGCCCGTCTACTCCTTATCAGATCCTTCAGATGATCCCGTATCTGTGTACGCTGTTTGTACTTGCATTTTTCGGTATCAAAAAGAGTGGGCCAAAGGCAAATGGACAGCCCTATTACCGTGAAGAGCGTTAAAGAGAGGCTGACAAAAAATCTTCTCACAAAATCAAGCACAGGAAGATTCCGAGAGAACATATTAATTAATAGGAGGATATAGATTATGAAAAAACACAACATGAAAATGGCGTCCGCAGTTTTAGCAGCAGCACTTGCAGCAGTAAGCCTTGCAGGCTGTGGCGGTTCTGCAAAGACAGAGACAACCGCAGCAGCAAAAGCTGCAGAAACAACCGCAGCCCAGGCAGGTTCTGAAGCTGAAAGCAGTAAAGCTGCAGAAACAAAGGAAGGTGGCTACAAGGTAGCTATGATCTCTGACTCTTCAGTATCAGATGGCGGCTGGGGTGCAAGCTGCTACCAGGCAATGGTAGATGCAGCAGCTGAAAAAGGCTGGGAAACCGTTTATACAGACAATGTGGCAACCTCTGATTATGCCACTGTTATGACTGATTATGCAGAACTGGGATATGACCTGATCTTTGCGCCAGGCAACCAGTATACAGATGCAGTAAAGCAGGTGGCAGAGGAATACCCGGAGATTAAATTTGCACTGTTAAATGGTACTGTTGAGACTGACAATATCCAGTCTATCCTTCCAGATGCAGAGCAGATCGGTTACATGGCAGGTGCTTTGGCAGGACTGATGTCCAAGACCAACAATATCGGATTTATCGGCGGCATGGAGCTGGATACCACAAAAGCAAAGGTAGAATGCTATGAAAAAGCAGCCCAGAAGATCAATCCTGACATCAAGGTATCTTCCGCTTATGCAGGCTCTTTCAGTGATACTGCAAAGGGCAAAGAGATCGCAGCATCTATGGTGACAACTTATGATGTAGATGTCATGTTTGGTGATGCTTCCGCAGTAGATACCGGTGCAAGAGAAGCGCTGGCAGGCCAGGAAGGCAGATATGATATTGGACAGCCAGGAGATTTAGGTTCTGCAGATGATAAGGTGATCGCATGCTCTGTTGTAACAGACAATGCAGCACTGGTAAAGACCTGTATGGAAGACATTGAAAATGGTACTTTTGGAAATAAGACTGTTTACGGTGATTTAAGCAATGGCTGCTTAAGCGTTGGTACCTTCTCTTCTGTTGTTCCGGAAGATATCCAGAAGCAGTATTTAGAGGTAGTTGATCAGATCAAGGCTGGAACCTTCCTTAACTAAACGATGTCCTCTCGGTGTCTTTCCTGCACCTGCCTTTGATAGGACCATAAATGAAAATGAATGAAGAAATAATAGCTGAGCTGTGAAGCAGAGCACCCTGTAGTTGGAAAAATAAGACTGCCGGGTGCTTTTTTCTCTTTCAAGTAATTCTTATGTGGGATATAATGTAGTAAGCGTGTACGAAAAAAGTGGCTGCGGAGCAGACATTTGCTTTTTGGGTAATCTCATATAAAGGAGTAACAAAATATGCTGACATCAGACCAGAAAATAAAGATAAATGAGAAGGTTCAGGGATTTAAGGAAGCGGCAGATTTTTACCGCATGGAGTATTCACAGGATCTTATGGGGATGTTCCGGGATTTTGGGTGTATGCTGCTTGAAGCCTGTGGGATAAATGAAGAAGAGGATCCGGAGATAAAGCAGCTTTTTGGGTACCGGCAGGTGCTAAGAGGTACGGTAAAGCGCCAGCTTACAGTTATAGCAGAAGAACTGGCCGGTTTATGGAAAACTCCGGTTTCCGGTGAGATGTTCCAGACGGCCCTTTCTGAGATGTTTAATTTCTGCCTTTACAGCAAGGGCGGTAAGAACCGTTATCTTCTTCCTGTGGAGATCGCAAAGCCACTTCTTGGCCTTGTAACCCGTCCGGAAGGAATGTTAAGCCCTGGTGAAGGAGAAACGGTCTTAGATACCCAGTGCGGCGCAGGAAGCACTCTGATGACAGCTTGTAAGTATTTAAAGGATCCAAAGCTTATGGGCTATGAGCAGGATGAGGAACTGTGGGCAGCAGGTATTATCATATCCAGGCTTTCAGAACTTAAAATAGAACTTCATTTGCAGGAGAAAATACCAGCCTGCTTATATGAGTCCTGCGATCTGGTGATCAGCAATCCGGTGTATGGAACGGATGCCATCAAAGATGAGTCACTGGCGGAGGAACTCCCATCGGAACTGCGGACTGTAAGAGGCCGCTATCACCTGGAGCTGATCCGCAGCACGCTGGCCTTAAAATACGATGGAAGGGCCATGCTCATTGTTCCAAACAGCTTTTTATTTGCTAACCGTACAGAGAGTATAAAGGTTCGTAAATGGCTTCTCCAGTCTTATTCACTGGAAGCAGTGATCGCGCTGCCGGAAGATACTTTCCTGTACAGCGGTGTCCGCTCCAGTGCCATGATATTCAGTAAGCCATTTATGTCCAGTGGCTGGGAAGGACATACCCAGAGAGTGCTGTATTACAGTCTGGAAAAACAGGAAGATAAAGAAAAACAGCAGCAGGAATATGAACGTCTGGAAGAGGTCTGGAGCCAGAGAGACAGCTATTATGGAAAATGGGAATGCTGCCGCAGGGAAAAAACCGTGGAAAACCGCAATGGCATAAGGGTTCCTGCAAACTGGCAGTACAACAGCTTCTGGTTTGCAGGCGCTGCTGGGATCGAGGCTGCAAAATGGAACCTGCTGCCGGAAAATTACAGACCGGAGGAACAGATCAATCTGGAAATAGAGGATCCGGCCCTTCTTTTACAGGAAATGCTAAGAGAACAGGAAGAGATCACAAAGGAGTTAAAAGAACTTCTTAAGGAGGTCGGCTGAATTGGAAAAATTGGAGAACTGGAAGCAGAGACCTTTAAGCCAGGTGGTATTCAGATGGATCAGGGGAACTACTTTAAATCGTTCAAAGACAGATTATTACACCCAAACGCCCCAGCCGGAAAGCCTTCCATGGGCAAGAGTTGGGGACATAAAAGAAGAATATATTTCCCAGACAGAAAATTATCTTACCAAAGAAGGGGCAGACCAGATCCCGTGGCTGGTAGTGCCAAAGGGCGCTGTGCTGCTTTCCGTATCAGGAACTATTGGAAAAGCGGCTATTGCAGGCTGCGACATGGCGGTGAACCAGGCGATCCAGGCAATGGTTTTTGATGAAGCGCAGATCTTGCCGGAATATGCCTGCTTTTATCTGGAATTTTACCGTCCATGGCTTATAGAACGGGCCAATGCAGTGACGATCCCTAATCTGACCAAGGAGCAGTTATCCGGCATTCCTGTGGTATTTCCCTGCTTAGAGGAACAGCAGGTCATCGTAGACCGATTAAAGAGGGTCAGGCAGCTTGTAAAATACGGTCAGTCATCTGAGGCTGCATTAAACAGGATCCTTGAAAATGCTCTTGGAAAACAGGCCCAGGCTGCTTTAAAAGAAGGTAAAATAAGCCGGGATGAAGAACTTCTTTCTCCTGAACTCCGGTCTGTATGGACATCCTTACAGAAACGGGTATTGCCGGAAAATACAGATAATGACTTTTTTGTACCGGTACTTTCTCAGGCAGAACAGGCAGCTTTTATAAAAATGATCCAGAAAGCAGAAAATATAAGAAAACGGTTACATAAAATGCAGCAGTTAGGTGAGCGGTATTTTAAATCCATGCTGTCCCTGGCATTTACGGCCGGACTGACAGAGGCGTTCAGAAAACAGGAAGCTCTGACTGATCCGCCCCCATCTTTATTTAAAGAAAGCTATGGGATCGGTACAGTGCAAAATGTCAGCCAGCCAACAGAAGGCATTACAGACTGGCAGAGCCGTATTCCACAGGAATTGCAGTCTCTTTTTACCATGCTGTCTGATTTCCAGATGGAGATCCTGCGTATCTATGCCCAGTCACAGGAGGCAATACCGGTACATACGGTGTTTAAGCAGATCCACAAAAAGGGATACTCAGTACAGGATGCCCTTGCTTCTGCAAGGCTGTTGGAAGCTTTGGGCTTTCTGGAAAAGACGGTTCCCCAGAAACTTTATATGGGAGAAAAAGAGGTACGGGACAGTGCAGGTCATCCCATTACCATACAAAAATATCAGATCCCGGAATACGGTGCTGATATCAGGGAGGTCTGAGATAAAACATGAAACTGGAATACTTATACATAGATGGTTACAAAGGATTGAAACGCCTGAAGCTGCAGTTTAAGGAACAGACAGGGGTTGTGCCTGTGGATTTCCTCATCGGCTGTAATGGCTCCGGAAAGTCCAGTGTGTTGGAGGCTGTGGGGCTTATTTTTACCCGTATCATGCAAAATGAACTGCCGGGATTTATCTTTGAGTTAAAATACCGGATGCCGGATGGGACAGGAATTTATGTAAAGCCCCAGAAAAAGGGCTTTTGCGATGCTTCCGGGCGGCGGAGAAAATTATATGTAGAACTGGAAAAAAATGGGAAAACCCAGCAGCTATATTCCATACCGGATGAGTATCTGCCGGACCGGATCATTTCGTATTGCTCCGGAGCCAACAGCTCTATGGAAGATATCCTGATCCGTTCCCCAAGGGCTTCTCTTGCCAGTGATCTGTATGATCTGTCTCTGGCTATGGATGTTGAAAATGGAGAAGGTCCGGTATCTGGAAAAGAGGAACACCCGGGAGAAAGCAGTGTTGCAAGAGGGGAGGCGGCAGAAGAGATATTATCCTTTTATGAGCGGTTAGATGTAAATCCGCGAGTGCTGTTTCTGGATGCGGTTACATCTAAATTTATCTTACCTGCATTGTTTGCAGTGATGCCTTTTGATATGCAGGATGACCGTATCAGTGAAAAGGCTCTGCGATATGCCACACTCCGGAAAAAACTTCTGAAACGGTTAAACATCCGTCTGATCCCTGCGGCATTTTCCCTTCGTATTGATGATACCAGGCTGGAAGAGGCAGCAGACCGGCCCCAGATGAGTATTTTGCGGCGGCTTTTAAGCCAGGATGTAAAGGGAAAAGCCTTAAGCAACTGTGTGATCCACCGGACTTCTACAGACCGGCTGGAAGAGGACGGAAGCCTTGCCGGTGAAACGGCAGCTGTATTCCTGTTTGAGTCCTGGGAAGCAGAAGGGGAGAAAGTATTTTATCATCCCATGCTTCAGCGCTACTTTGACGGAAACCCATTTGCTCTTATCTCAACCCTCCTTACTGCCTGGAGGGAAGGTGTGATCCGGGAGATCCATTTTTCCTACCGTAACGGGGATGAACGTGGCTTATATGAAATGGAGGACTTAAGCGACGGTGAGTTAATGTGGCTGGCCCGGATCGGCCTGATCCTTATGGCACAAAATCACTGTGGGGAAAATACATTGTTCCTTTATGATGAGCCGGATGTGCATTTTAATGATGACTGGAGCCGGGATTTTGTCCGCTTTGTATATGCCATGTGCAGTATGGATGGGACCAGCGGAAATGAGTTTCTGGTAGCCACACATTCAGACCTGATCTTAACAGATGCCATGCGGTCGCAGATCCATTTGTTTGAAAATCCTACAGGTTCCAGGACAGAAGTAAAAGAGCTGGAGATCTCCACCTTTGCAGCAGGCCGCGACAGCATTTCAAAGCAGGTGTTTAAGGCTTCTTCTATTGGTGGTTTCGCATCGGACACGATTAAAGAACTAATGGCAGAAACGGATCCGGAACAGCTGGCCCAGGCTATTTCAAAAATCGGTCCCGGTTACCAGAGATTTCGCCTGCAGGAACAGCTGTATGCCTTGTTAGAGAAAAATGACAGGATAAAAGGTTAGGTACTTTTGGAACGAAAAGAGGTGACAGAAGATGTTTTGGAACATGGACGTAGGAGAACAGGAACAGGATCTGATGGAGATCAGCCATTTTCTTTTATCCGTTTTTGAGTTTGCGAAAAACCAGCCGGGAAATGTGTTTCAAAAAGAGGACTGGCTGGACTTTTCACCGGAGAACGGCACCTGGTTTTACCGGTTGTATGAGCGTGATACAGATAATGGAAAGAATATGCGCCGTGCTGTGGACCGGCTCTTTCGCATGGACCAGGAAAAGCGGGAAGAAATTTACGAAGCAGTGAAACATGATATGGAATTCATGGACAAAAAGGCCTGGGAAAAGGGAAAATTCAATCTGGAAAGTGACCAGCTTCCTGAAGCGGCTCAGAAGATACTCCGGGATTTTTTCGGGTATTTTTATGATGTGGTCCTGTGTACCACCCATTTTCGTTTAGAAGGGATGTCACGGTCTTTTTACAGCAGGAAAGAGCTGGCAAAGGACTATTTTAAGGGAAAGAATGAAAAGATCCGCAGGATCTGTCCTGTGTGCTTACAGCCGGTAACGAATGGGGAAACAGACGAGGATGTGGAACATTATTTTCCAAAATCCAAGTATCCCTGCTTAAGTCTCCATCCCTATAATCTGTATTTTTGCTGTACCACCTGCAATACCAGTTTTAAGGGTACGAAAAGCCCGTTAAAGGGAAAAACAAGGGATATTGGACGGATCTTTCTGCCGTATTTGGATACAGTAAAAGATGCCGTGCAGCTGAAATTTGAAAATCCCGGGGATAAGGACAGCGAAGTGGTAAAAATGCTTCCAAAGGAAGATGCTGTGCCGGAGACGAAAGAGAAGATCCGGGAATTTGACCGCTTATTTGCCCTGGAGGAGCGCTGGAGCGGACAGCTGGAATGTTATTATATGTCCCTTTATCAGCGGTATCAGGAAAAATATGGGGATGGGGAAATGAGCCTGGAGAAACTGAAAGAATACCTGGAAGAAGATATAAAGAGGAACCAGATCATCCAGAACTGGCAGCCGGGAAGATACCTGGAAGGGGAGTATATGAAATGGATCGCAAATAAACAGCTTAAAGCTTTTTATGAGGAACTGAAAAAATAGGATCTATTTTGATTATCATGATAACCAATAAAAAGAACGCCTGGCGTTCCTGTAATAGTTCCAAGGAGGAAACTTTGGAGAACAGGAAAACCAGGCGTTCTGTTATGGGGGCTTTTGTTTTTATAATTCTTTGCCAGTCAGCATCTTGTAGCTCTGCAGATATTTATCAATGGTCTTCTGAACGATCTCTTCCGGCAGTGTCCAGTCATTTCCCGGATGGGAAGTCAGCCAGTCGCGGGCAAACTGCTTGTCAAAGGATGGCTGGGAATGACCTGGTTCGTAGCCTTCTGCCGGCCAGAAACGGGAACTGTCAGGAGTAAGCATTTCATCGCCTAAAACGATATTTCCTTCTTCATCCAGACCAAACTCAAACTTGGTATCAGCAATGATGATGCCCTTACTTAAAGCGTAGTCAGCACATTTCTTGTAAAGAGCGATGGTGTAGTCACGCAGTTTGGTAGCATATTCTTTTCCCTTTCCCGGGAAGTGTTTCTCCAGGTGGTCAATGCTCTGCTCGTAGGAGATATTTTCATCGTGATCACCGATCTCAGCCTTGGTAGAAGGTGTGAAGATCGGCTCAGGCAGTTTATCAGATTCCTTTAAGCCTTCAGGAAGCTTAATACCGCATACAGTACCGTTTTCCTTGTAGCTCTTCCAGCCGCTTCCTGTGATATAACCGCGGACGATGCACTCCAGAGGAAGCATGTTCAGCTTGCGGCACATCATGCTCTTGCCTTCGTATTCAGGAGTCTGGAAAAATTCAGGCATATCTTTTACATCAGTAGAGATCATGTGGTTTGGAAGGATGTCCTTTGTGTAGTCAAACCAGAATTTGGACATCTGGGTCAGAACCGTACCTTTCTTGGTTACTGTATTATGGAGAATTACATCAAAGCAGCTGATGCGGTCGGTAGCGACCATGATCAGGCTGTCGCCGTTGTCATAGATTTCACGTACTTTTCCTTCTTTAACTGGCTTCATTTTTCTACCTCACAATGTTTGAATTTTGATTAAATGGGATTTCTTTGTTATCTACCTATAGAAT
>ERZ1026864.634-NODE-634-length-19428-cov-9.228204_pt1 | contig 19428 bp, 16 predicted proteins | sample MGYA00380162_ERZ1026864 | MGnify/ENA primary metagenome ERZ1026864 (study PRJEB33269, sample SAMEA4719798) | human gut metagenome | biome: human-associated habitat; feature: organic feature; material: feces | place: Cameroon | collected 2013-10 ... | reverse complement strand
GATGTAAGCCACCGGCATGCCTCGCGCATGCCGGTGGCTTTCACACTATTTTAAAGGAACGTTCAAAACGAGCGTCTCTTTTAGTTTGCCTGCCCACCCCAGTATACATTTTTTATTTACGTACATATCGGCCCCGCCCCATGCAGGCAAACAAAAAATCGACGCTATATTCTGTTTCTTGTGTTATCGATACGTTCAGTGCCGGGCGCTGCCCGGACCCGCCCCTCGTCGGGGAGGCAGGAAAGGATCTCATGGATCCTTTCTTAGCAACAGGGTAATCCGCGTCACTCCGTCAAGGACTGCCCGGACGCATAAATGCGTCCAGCGTACTGTTCCTTGACTCCGTTCCCGCTCCAGGCAGAAAAAACTCCGTAGTATTTAGTTAAGAATATGTACGAAATTTGTATAGAAACACTGAAAATATGACATATTCTTAACTACATGCGATTCTTGCATGTTTGCGCATGCGACAGCACGCAAAACTTGCGTGTTATGAGAATGCGTGATGCGCAATAATTGCGTATTAGTCTTTGAATAAGTGCGCAAAACTTGCGTATTTTTGCTGCGTATTTCTTTGCGTGATGATATAATGAATGAAATAGCAGTATAGGCGATAAAACTTATGGTAGAAAGAACAGCTTACCTATTCTCTTAAGAGTGTTAAATTATGAGTAGTGAAATGAAATTAAGAACATTAAGGAAGCAGAAGAAACTGACCCAGGTGGAGTGTGCGAAGTACCTGGGAATTCCGGTTCGTACATACCAGAACTATGAAACGGATGAAAAAAAGCAGGATACGCCGAAATATGTCTATATGATACAGAAGCTGGACCAGTATGGATTCATCGATGAAAGCCATGGCATCTTAAGTATTCAGAAAATAAAAGATGTATGCCGCGACATTTTCGCAGCCTATGATGTAGACTATTGTTATCTGTTCGGCTCTTACGCAAAAGGAAAAGCGACGGAAACAAGCGATGTAGATCTGCTGATTTCTACCACGGTTTCAGGTATGAAGTTCTATGAACTCGTCGAAGACCTTCGGGAAGCTTTAAAAAAAGAGGTGGATCTGTTGAAACTTGAGCAGCTGAAAGATAACCTCGAACTCGTAAACGAAATCCTGAAGGATGGTATAAAAGTGTATGGATAACAAGAAAACAAACCAATATCATCCCGAAATCCTAAGAAATTTCTAACATCCTTGCTCTAGGTTTTTCGTAAAAATAGAGTATACTCCCAGTATGATTAAAGATAACCAGCGTTTTTTAAATAAGCTTCACGTCCTTCTGGACGTCCTCATTATCTGCGCGTCCTACGCCCTCGCATGGCTCCTGACAATCGTTGCACCGATCTTCCCGGCGGGCCACGGCGTACTCCCGCCGCAGGTCTATTTTGCTGCGCTCATTCCGATCGTACCGGCGTACCTCCTTCTCTACTGGGCGTTCCACCTGTACGAGCCGAAGCGCACCCACTCGAAGCGTGCCGAGCTCTGGCACATCTGCCAGGCCTGCGCCGTCGGCCTCATGCTGCTGACCTCGATCCTCTTCGCGTTCCGACGCTCCGGATACTTCGGCAACTTCTCGACCCGCATGCTCGTCGCGTTCTCTATCATCGACATCACACTGACGACGATCGAACGCTTCGGCATCCGCTACATCCTCTCGCGCCTCCGCCGGAAGGGCTTCAATCAGAAGCACGTCATGCTTGTCGGCTTTTCAGACGCCTCCGACCAGTTCATCGACGCCTGCCGCCGCAACCCGGACTGGGGCTACCACATCTACGGCATCGTCGACGACATCGCGGAAGTCGGCGAAGGCTACAAGGGCGTTCGCGTCGTCGGCCGTATCTCCGAGCTCGAGCACATCCTCGCGCAGAACACCATCGACGAAATCGCGATCACCCTGCCGCTCGCAGCCTACGCGAAGCTCGACGGGATCGTCCATGTCTGCGAGAAGTCCGGCGTCCACACGAAGTTCATCCCGGACTATAACAACATCATCCACTCGAAGCCGGTCACCGAAGACATGGATGGCCTCCCGGTCATCAATATCCGGAATGTCCCGCTCACCGACCCGGTCAAGGCCACCGCGAAGCGCGCCGTCGACATCTGCGGTGCCCTCGTCGGCATCATCCTCTTCAGCCCAATCATGCTCGTCGTCGCGACCCTCATCAAGCTCACCTCGCCGGGCCCGATCATCTTCAAGCAGGAGCGCGTCGGCCTTCATAACAAGCCGTTCATGATGTACAAGTTCCGCTCCATGGTGCAGCAGACCGAAGCGGACGAAAAGAAGGGCTGGACCGTCCCAGGCGACCCGCGCGTCACCCGCGTCGGCCGCTTCATCCGGAAAACCTCGATCGACGAATTCCCGCAGTTCTTCAACGTCCTCGCCGGCCAGATGTCCCTCATCGGCCCGCGACCGGAACGCACCCAGTTCGTCGAGATGTTTAAGGAAGAAATCCCACGCTACATGATCAAGCATCAGGTCCGCCCGGGCATGACCGGCTGGGCCCAGGTCAATGGCCTCCGCGGCGACACCTCGATCTACGAGCGCGTCAAGTACGACATCTGGTACATCGAGAACTGGACCATGTCCCTCGACGTAAAAATCCTGTTCCTCACGATTTTTAAAGGATTCGTAAACAAAAATGCATATTAAGTAAAAATTGCTGAAGCGGGGCAAGTATGGTAAAATCGTCTAAGTTTTTTTGAAAAGTAACTGCAACCCGCAGTATGAGGATAAACGAATGGCACTTGACAGTGGCAAGGAAACGCGCCGCCCGCACACGCAGGCAGAGGCAGAAGCCGAGCAGCGCGCACTCGAAGACAGAATCGTAAACGATAAGCAGATGGCTGGACGGCTCATGGATAAGGCCATGAACCCGCAGAGCGGTGACGCGGCGACACCTCGTCGCAGTAATCCATATCTCTCGGAGATGGAAGCGGAGAGAAGAGCAGCCAGAGCCGCGGACGGTACAGCCCGTACCCCGCACTCGCCGGACCCTCGCTCAGCCGCCGGCACGACCGGCACTAACGGCACCCGTCCGACGACCGGCTCCACCGCCCGCCCGCGCCGCACGACGCCGGTGAAGAAGCCACAGGAGGCCCAGCCGGGCGTCCGCCAGCTTAACAGCATCGGCGAAGGCCAGTTCGACGCCGACTACGAGCGCCGCATGCGTGACAAAAAGAAGAAGGCCCGCCGCACCCGCATCATCACCATGGTGATCGTCGAGCTCCTGACCCTCGTCTGCATCTTCGGCTTCGGCTTCGTTTACCGCTACATGCACATGACCGCCGATGTCGCCTTCGATGTCAGCAAGGTACGAAACGACAACATCGACATCTCTCAGAAGCAGAAGATGTCCGGCTACTGGACCGTCGCCGTCTTCGGCGTCGACTCCCGTAACGGCGACGTCGGCAAGGGCGCAAACGCCGATGTACAGATCATCGCGAACGTCAACATGGGCACCGGTGATATCACCCTGACCTCCGTCTACCGTGATACCTACCTGAATCTCGGAAAGGGTGACCGCTACTCGAAGAGCAACGCCGCCTACGCCGAGGGCGGACCGGAGCAGGCTGTCGCGATGCTGAATAAAAACCTCGACCTCGATATCGAGAATTACGTCACCTTCAACTGGAAGGCCGTGGCGGACGTCATCGACCTCCTCGGCGGCGTGGACATCGACGTCTCGAAGGCGGCTTTCTACTATATGAATGCCTACATCCACGAAACCTGCCTGAAGTCCGGCATCAGCGCACAGAACCCAGCCGCCATGTATATCAAGAACGCCGGCCCGCAGCACCTGAACGGCGTCCAGGCCGTGGCCTACGCCCGTCTCCGCTACATGGACAGCGATTTCGAGCGTACGAAGCGCCAGCGTGAAGTCATCTCGCAGTGCCTCGACCTCGCGAAGAAGACCGACCTTGCGACCCTCACGAAGATCATCGACACCGTGCTTCCGCAGGTGGCCTTCAACATTGACACCGCGGACATCATCGAGCTCGCGAAGGGCATCTCCCGCTACAACATCCGCGAGTCCGTGGGCTTCCCAAAGGACCTGAAGGATCAGATGATGGGCAAGAAGGGCGCCTGCGTCATCCCGGCGACACTCGAGTCCAATGTCGTCTGGCTCCACAGCATCCTCTTCGCGGACGAGAACTATACCGTATCCGATGCGGTGAAGCGTTACTCCCAGAAGATCTCGGACGACTCCGGCTACTATGCGAGCCATAAGGAGACGGAAGAGTCGGATAAGAAGTTCACGAAGTCCGGCGAGGACGAGACCGAGAAGACGAAGGCCGAAACCGATGAGAACGGCAACACCGTCAAGAAGCAGAAGACCGACAAGGACGGCTACCTGATTAAGGGCACCGACGCGGACGGCAAGTACATCTACGAGACGGACGCCGACGGTAATAAGATCAAGGCAAACACCGAAACGAAGGCCGACGAAACGAAGGAGACGAAGGAATCCGAAACCGACGCCGACGGCAATGTCATCAAGGCGCCGAAGACCGACAAGAACGGCTACCTCATCAAGGGCGTCGACAAGAACGGCAAGTACATCTACGAGACGGATGCCGACGGCAATAAGATAAAGGCCGACACCGAGACGACGAAGTCCGACGAGACGAAGGAAACAAAGGAAGGCGAGACCAGAGAATCCGAAACCGAGGAGGGCGAGATCATCGAAGGCCCGACGAAGGAAACCAAGGAGACGAAGGAAAACTCGAAGGACGAGACGAAGGAGTCGAAGAAGGACAACGAGAAGGAGACCAAGGAAAGTCAGAAGGAAACCATCGAAGAGCCGGGCAAGACCCCGGAGAACAGCTACGACGGCCCGGGCGGCTCCAGCTCGAATCATAACAGCAGCACCGCTGGCCCAGGCTCCAGCTCAAACAACAGCAGCGAAGGACCGGGCAGCAGCCACACCAGCGAAGTCATCCCTGGCGGACCAGGCAGTGACCTCCTCGAAGGCCCTGGCGCATAATACGAACGACATATACAGATTTCAGCGCGGATTGACCGAAGGGGCGATTTGGCGCTGAAATTTGCTACATGGATATATTTTTACGATCGATTACATAAAGGAGCTTCTCAATGAGCAAGCAAAAGAAATCCGGAAACGCAGTAAAAGCAGTACAGGAAGCGCAGGGCGTAAAGAACGCACTTGCAGGTGCTGAAAGTGCAAATATCAATCAACGCTTTGGGCGCATCACCAGCACACTGATGACCATCTACGTGCTTTTCTACCTCTGTGTGTTCCCACTCGCAACACATGACAAGTACTTCGACATCCTGAAGTTCCGCTTCCAGCTTTACTGGATCCCAACCCTCATCTACGGCATCATTTTTCTGGTATTGGGCATTTTCTATCTTCTTTCTGATAAACGCAGTAATGGCGGCGCCCTCACAGCGAAGCTGAAAGAGAACCTGAGGTGGAGCGTTCTCAAGACAAAGCTCACGAAGACCGATATCTGCTTCATCGCATTGATCTTCATCATGACCCTGTCGGTGCTCTTCGCGGACTACCAGTACGAAGCCCTCTGGGGTAGCCGCGGCCGCTTCAACGGCCTCGTCCTCTGGCTCATGTTCTTCATTGCGTACTGGCTCGTCACCAGATTCTATCATTTTAAGAAATGGCATCTCTACGCCTATCTCCTCGCCGCATGTCTACCTGAAATCTGGGGAATCACCGATTTCTTCCTGCTGGATCTGTTTGGATTTCATGTGAATACAGAGCCAAAGTATATTTATACCTTTGTATCCAGCGTGGGAAATATCAATACCTATACGAATATGGTTGCCTTGCATCTTGGGACATCTGTAGCGCTGTTCGTTCTTGCAAAAGATAAGTGGAAGATGATTCTGTCGGGTGTTGCACTGGCCATTGCTTCTTTTGCCATCATTATGGGCATCAGTGATAACGGTATATTGGCAGCCGGCGCAGTATTTGCGTTTTTGCCATTTGTTGCATGGAATTCAAGACGGAGCATCGTGCATTATTTTATAGCGCTGAGCACGTTTGTAACGGGCATTATCGTGACGGCGCAGCTTACCATAGGACGGGCCACGATGGCAGATTGCGATGGCGGAAGCGTGTTTGTGACGATCGGAAAGACGACAGCAGGCATTATACTTATGATTGCGCTCTGGGTGCTCACGGTCATTTTGATGCTGGTATTTAGAAAAGCTACGGATCAGGAAGAGAAGAGCACACGATGCGCGAAACGAGGCTGGGCGATACTGGTGGCGCTGGGCATGGTAATCGTTCTGGCAGTTTTTATCGATGCAAACATGGGAAATCATTCGGATATGTGGGCTCCGTATCAGAATATACTGATTTTCAGTGACACCTGGGGGACTGGCCGAGGAATCAACTGGCGCTTCGCTTCGGAATACTTCACGAAGGATGCCAGCTTCTTAAAGAAGCTCATCGGATATGGCCCGGATACCTACTACATCATCACCATGGACCGCTATAAGCATGCGATGCGAGACGCAGGCTATGGCATATTTGATTCGGCACATAACGAGTATATAGAGTATCTGACCACCATTGGAATACTAGGCACACTTGCATACCTTGGTGTGCTGGCAACGAGTCTTCGACAGATGCTGAAAAAACCGAAAAATGCCTATGCTGTCGCCTTTGGCTTCGCGGTGCTTGCTTATGCAGTACAGGCGGTCGTGAATATCGCCATCCCGATTACGACCCCGATCCTGATGATGCTTCTCTACGTGGGGATTAGCGTCGCAAATGAGGCGGCGGATGATGAAACAGAGATTGGAAAAACGAAAAGGGAAAGCTATGAAATTTAACTGGAATCCTCTCGGCATATTTAGAAAGAAAAGAAATCGCATGTCGCAGATCATGGCAGTGTGTCTGTTGATGGCGACATTTGCTGTAAATAGCAGAATCTCGGTACAGGCTACACCAATCATCGATACGACGACATTCTATACATCGCTTATACCAGGAGCGTATAATGCACAGGCACCATCGGTGCAGAGTACAACCAGCGCACAGGTGGTATCTGCACCGGGCAGTACCAGCAATCAGATGATGCGGGCATCTGGTACTGCAAATGGGCAGACAGGCTCAACGCTGGACGGTACACGCACACAGATGACCCAGACAACAGATGGTTCGAGTACGTTGTCTATGGTTTCATCTGGAGCAAACGGCGTCGGCGAGTTATGGATGTTAGGAAGTGCGACGGGAGCGCAGAATCTGAGCATCGTCCTCAGGAGCCCACACGGAAAGCTGATCGTCGTCGATGGAGGTTGGGAAGCAGATGCCACGAAGCTCTCTGAACTGATTCTGCAGCAGGGCGGTGAGGTCGACGCCTGGCTGATCACCCATCCGCATGAGGATCATGTCGGTGCGCTCTGCGCGATTTTGAAGGATGCTTCCAGAAAAATTAAAATTGATAAGATATACTGCTCACTTGCAACGCCGGACTGGTATCGCCAGGTATCGCCAACCGGTGCCGGCATCGCAGATCAGCTCCTGAGTGCATTCACGAAGCTGCCGGTTGGTACGGTGACAAATAATATCGGACGCGGAACAGAAATCAACATCGATGATGTCAACATCCGTGTACTGAATAACCGTGGCGTGTATACCTACAACGGCGTGAATAACAGCAGTATGGTCTACAAGATTCGTGTAAGTGGCCAGTCCATCCTGATCCTCGGCGATCTCGCATATGACGGCGGAAAAGACCTGATCAAAACCTGCACAGTAGCTGAGCTGAAATCCGATATCGTACAGATGGCACATCACGGCCAGCAGGGCGTAGATCAGGACGCCTATGCACTGATTGCCCCGACCACCTGCCTCTGGCCATCCGCGGCCTGGCTTTGGAATAACGATAACGGCGGTGGCGTCGGCAGTGGCCCATGGGGTACCCTGACGACCAGAGCCTGGATGGACGCTCTCGGTGTAAAGGATAACCGCTCCCTGAAGGATGGCGATGTCCATATGTTCCTCGGCATGCCGTCACCGAATATGTAAAAAGTGCTTGCATTCCTGTGAAAAGCATGTATAATCGCAGACATAGGTTAATTATTAAGATTTGATTAAGAAGTACGAAAGATAGTCTTTAAGAAATTCGTAAGAATTAGTAATGACTCTGTTATATACTTTCTGATCGAATCGCAGTAAGATAACCTCGTACATGATGAGAGAGTACGAAGCAAGTACTTCCTCCGCGGAGCCAAGTAAGAAAAGGACTTGCAAGGTCACACGCTTAGAGGTATAATCTCACCGTAACTGAGCCTACAGGCTCAAAAAGAAAAAAAGGAGAGTGCATTTATTATGAAGAAGCAGACAAAGGTAATGGCAACACTTTCTACTGCAGCACTTCTTGCTCTTGGTTTTTCAGCCGTTTCCATGGCAGCTGGTTGGGATAACTCAACAGGCGCTTGGAGATATCTGAACAACGATGGATCAGAAGTTGTTGACGAGTGGAAGTCCGCAAACGGCAATTGGTTCTATCTTGACAGCGACGGAGTTATGGCTACCGATAAGCTGATCGAGGATGAGTCCGGTTCCAAGACCAAGTACTATTATGTTGACCAGTACGGCGCTATGGTTAAGAACACCTGGAAGGCTGTAGCTATGGACGACGATGATAATACTGATCTTGACGCTGAGTACTGGTGGTACTACTTCGGCAACGATGGAAAGGCTTACACCACCGAGTCCGACAAGAAACTCACAAAGAACAAGGTTAAGACTATCAACGGCCTTAAGTATGCTTTCGATTCCGAGGGACACATGCTCTATGGTTGGGTTGATGCTGATAGTCATACTCAGGATGATGACGACAAGCAGGCTTGGATGCGTGCTACATACTACTTCAACGGCTGGAACGATGGTCATGCTCAGACCGGTTGGGCTCAGCTGAATGTTGAGAAGGAGGATGGCGATACCGAGGATTACTGGTTCTACTTCAACAGCGACGGTGAGAAGCAGAACAGCAAGCGTAAGAAGATCAACGGCGTTTACTATGTGTTTGATGAGTATGGTCGCATGGTAGACGAGTGGGCTATCAATAAGAATGGTACTTGGTCCGCGCTTGATGAGGTTGCTACCGGTACTACAGCATCCAACATCGCTTACCTCAATGGTGATGGTTCTCAGAGAAAGAATACCTGGGTTTGGGCTATTCCGGATGAGGATTGGATCAACAAGGATTACGAGAACGACGACTACAGATGGTTCTACTTCGGTAAGAATGGCAAGCTGACGGTTGATCAGAAGAAGAAGATCAATGGTAAGTACTATGCATTCGATGAGTGTGGCCGTATGCAGACTGGCTTCGTAACTGTTGGTACTGATAACAAGGGCGTAACTAAGATTGGCGGTGCCGACGACTTCACTGGTTCTCAGTGGATTGCTGCTAACCACGAAGGAGCATACTTCTTCTCTGATAATGAAGAGAAGGACGGCGCTATGAAGACTGGTTACCAGAACATCGAGATGGATGATGATACATATCAGTTCTATTTCCAGAAGGATGGTAAGGGACTGACTAAGTACGATTCTAAGATCAAGAAGTTTACTGTTGCTGGTCTTGTTCTCAAGCCAACATCTGATGATGATAACAACTATGCAGCTGTAGTTGCTAGCGATAATGGAGAGATTCTTGTTCCTTCTGATATCAAGACAAATTATAATGATATGCAGGTAGGCATGTATCTTGTTAACAAGCAGGGTACACTTGTGAAGGGTAAGACTGTCAAGGATGAGAATGATCAGTACTGGCTGACTAATGATGACGGTACGATCGCTAAGAAGGCCGCTAACAAGGACGATTACGAGGCTCTTAAGGATGCCAAGGGATGGATCAAGGACTAATTCCTTTCGTACATTCTTTGGAAAGAATCCATGAAAGGACCTGGGGAGAAATCCCCGGGTTCTTTTTATATTGCGGTAGAGTGTTTCAGAAGAACTTGGTTTATTTGTTTTTTTCTCTGGATTTGAAGTATTCGTGAACTTTTTCAGAAGTCACTTTGCTTTGCGTGAGAATGATGATAAGATAGGCAACGTTATAGAGTCGAAAAAGAAATAGAATGATTGCAATTTTGATTCGAAACGAATCCGTGCATTCTTTCGCTGAATAATTTGAATCAGGAGATGGAATAATATGAGAAATCTTAGAAGATGGATGATGATGGGCATCGCTACCCTTACTGCAGTTACGGTTTCTGCATGTAAGCCGACCTATGAAGCACCGGTGGATGATCCGATTATGACGACGGCCCCTGCAGATGCCCCTTATGAGATGGACTTTAATCAGCTGAATGACGATGTTATTGCTTCGTTCTCGAAGACGCATGTAGTATTCCCGTTTGTGAAATCGATGGAGATCAGCGGAGACAATGACGCCAAAAGCATTGAGGTTGATATCGATATTCAGGAGGGCGTGGATGATTATGCCGTTCAAGTTCTCCTCTCAGATGTAACGAAAAAAATAGATAATAACGCCTATATTCAGGATTTTCGTATTAAGCAGGCAGATGATACGCAGTTTGGCTCGGTGTACGACATCTATAGCTACACCTATAAGGTGACCTGTGGTGGAGAAACGCTGTACGACCAAACGATTCAGCCTGGAACGGAGATTCCGCTGGATCCGAGCGTGGATGGAAATAAGATCATGGAATCTGTAGCGAACGAACAGGCTATGGAAGAATCAACAGAGACGAGCGAAGCAGCGTCGAACTGATTCGAAGGCTATTCATAGAAGAAGTCTTGTGGTAAAATCCTTCTTAGTATCTACTAAGAGGGATTTTTATGAATTTGGAAGTATTGATTTCCTGTATGCACCAGCAGGATATGAAAATTGCTGTACAGACAGGGATTCGGACAGATGCGCTGATGATAAATCAGTGTCCTCCGTCCGAGCCTTCGGAAGATAATTGCTCAGACTGGATCACAACAGACGTGCTAATTGGCGGACATAGAAATGTTCGTATGTTAAGAACACGTACACGCGGATTATCGAAAAGCCGTAACCTGGCGATCCAGCATGCGCTCGGAGATGTATGCCTTCTCTGTGACGACGATGAACAGCTGGATGTCTCCTACGAGGAGACTATTTTGAAGGCATATGAGCTGCTGCCAGTGGCAGATATTATCTGCTTTCGAATATCGAATCAGCCGAGCCGCTTGAAACAGGAATCGCAGCGCCTTACGAAATGGACGGCGATGCGCATCGCGTCATGGCAGATAACATTCCGCAGAGAATCTATTATAAAGAGTGGGATTCGATTTGATGAAGATATGGGCGCCGGAACCGGAAATGGCGGAGGCGAGGAAGTCAAGTTCCTGAGAGACTGCATAAAAGCAGGGCTGAAAGCCTACTATGTTCCGAAAAGTATAGGGACAGTGGCGCAGACCGAATCGACCTGGTTTAAGGGATTTGATCGAGACTTCTTCTATAAGCGGGGGATAACAAATCGCTACATGCTTGGATTACCACTGTCCATTTTGTATGCAGCATACTATACCTTAGTAAAAAAAGAATTATATAAAGATTGTGTGACACCCTGGCAGTCATTTAAGTATACCCTGGATGGAATTATCGCGAATGACATAGCGAAGCAGAAAAAACGGAGAATGAACAATGATATTGCAGAATCTTCTGCAGCCAGATAAGCAGATATGCAGTGATGAGTCTATGTTCTATCATGTGAACGATGGGACATATATTTTTGATACATATTTTAACGCATTTTCACTCGAAAAGTGGAAAACGTATACGATGGTGAAGAATATTTATCTTCATTTATCCTGTATTTCGGCCGTTCATATCGAGATACATGATGAGTCTGGTATCCTCTCTTCGATGGATATCGGTATGCCACAGACTGAATCAGTTGATATCCCTGTGAAGTATGGAGAGACCAGCAGATTTATTTACATTGCTGTTCGTAATATCGATGACAGTTCTGTAATGCCGGTAAAGTTCGGATATTTTTATACGAAGGATACGCCTGAACAGGACGTGTTACTTGCGCTTGATATTTGTACATATAAAAGAGAAGCGTTTGTGTATCATAATATCAGTGTACTGAAGGATGCGATTCTGACGAATCCTGAATCTCCGCTGTTTGATAAGGTTCATATTTTTATCAGTGATAATGGACAGTCTCTGGATGCAGCGAAGCTGGAGGATGAGCATATCCATATTTATCCGAATATGAACGCGGGTGGAACCGGTGGCTTTACACGTGGTATTCTCGAAATCCAGAAGAAGAAAGAAGAACTGCACCTTACACATATGATTTTTATGGATGATGATATCGTCCTGAATCCGGATGCACTGGTGCGTACCTATGGGCTTCTTTCTTTTGCACGTGATCAGTATAAACAGTCGAGTGTGGCGGGGGCGATGTTGCGCCTTGATCGTCGCTACATCTTGCATGAGGTGGCGGCAAACTGGGCTGGTGGTGATCCGATCGTGACGAATCAGGGAATGGATTTACGGAAATTTGCCCATGTTATGAAAAATGAAGAATTACGTCAGGGAGATTATGCGGCATGGTGGTATGCCTGCTACCCGTTGTCCGTCGTAAGAGAAGATAACATGCCGATTCCGTTCTTCCTTCATATGGATGATGTGGAGTATGGGCTGCGAAATCGGAATGGTGTCATGACGCTGAATGGCATAAATGTATGGCATTCTGTGTTCGAGAATAAGCGTGCATCAGGTTTATCCTACTATGATATACGAAATATCATGCTGACAAATGCGATTTATTTCCAGGATGGAAATCTTCGTTTCATGAAGAAATACATCTTCAAGCGTTTCATGGCGAATACCCTTCGCTTCCGATATAAGGATGTGTATATGACCTACATGGCGGTCAGGGATTTCTGCAGAGGACCAGAATATTTGAAGAATCTTGATCCGCAGGAAAAGAATCGTGAATTGATGGATGCGGGCTACAAAATGCTGCCGATCGATGATTTGTCGGCAGATGATGGCCTGAAGAACGAAATTAAGCATTATCAAAAGCCTGAGAATATTTCGGATGTGTATCAGAGATATATCGTAAAGAATAAATGGAAATATCAGATTACAGTAAATGGATGGCTCCTGCCGTCACATCGTGATAAAGTGTATGCATATCCGATGGGGATTCACCCATATGCTCTTTTTCGGAAAAAAGATGTCATTCTGTTTGATCCGGATTCACAGACAGGTATCGCAGTTCATAAGAGCTGGCGTGAGCTTATAGGTGTATTATGTACGATAGGAAAGACGTATTTACTGGTTGCTATACACTATAAGAAGGCGCAGCGAGAATATCGCTGCAAGATCCAGACCATGCAGAACGCAGCATTCTGGAGAAAATATCTCAAGCTGGAAGCTTGAAAAATCATATAGAAACGAGAAAAGAATTTGGATAATCGAAGTCAATATAGAAGACTCCTGAGGGGACTGTTCTGCATCGTACTTTTAGCAGTATACGGAGAGGCGTTCTGGCTGACCTGGTCGAGGTACTATAATCTGCGGATGGAGAGAATGTTCTGGCGCAAAGGTCATTATCTGATCATGGCGGTCTATGTAATCGTGATGTATCTGGTGGTGCGGATTTATAACGGCTGGAAAAACGGATATGTACGTGTGTTTAATATCATATTTGCACAGACGGTTGGAATGATCATCACAAATATGGGCGCATACGTCATGATCATCCTGCTGACGAAGCATCTGGAAAGTGTGCTGCCACTTATGCTGATGACGCTCGTGCAGATTCTGTGCTCAATTCCCTGGGCATGGGCCTGCAATAAGATTTATCTGAGAGCGTATCCACCCCGTAGAGTATTGATGGTGTATGGAGATCGCCCGGCAGCGAGCCTGATTCGGAAGATCGCGAATCGTACCGATCGGTTTACAGTCAGTGGGCTCGTTTCAATCGATGAAGGAATAAATCGTGTGATTGAGATGATTCCACAGTATGAAGGCGTGGTCATTTGTGATATCTGTGCGAAAAGCCGGAATGATATTCTGAAGTACTGCTATGCCCGGAATATCCGTACGTACGTATCACCTAAAATTTCGGATATCATCATACGGTCCAGTGAAAGCCAGCATATGTTTGATACCCCGATGCTGATGGCGAGAAATGAAGGCCTGACGATAGAGAGTAAGGTGATGAAACGACTGCTGGATATCATCATCTCACTGATTCTCCTAATTGTAACGTCACCGATCATGTTGCTTGTTGCCATCGCCATCAAGTTAGAAGATCATGGAAGTGTGTTTTATAAGCAGGAGCGGCTTACAATCAATCGAAAGCACTTCTATATCTATAAATTCCGCAGCATGAAGGAAAATGCGGAGCAGGATGGAAAGGAGCGACTTTCACAGAAGGACGATGATCGAATTACCAAGGTCGGTCATTTCATTCGTGCGACGCGCCTGGATGAGATCCCTCAGTTTTTTAATATTCTGAAGGGCGATATGTCACTGGTGGGCCCTCGCCCGGAACGCCCGGCGATTGCTGCAAAGTATGAGGAGGCGATTCCGGAATTTGCTTATCGCTTAAAGGTGAAGGCTGGCCTTACGGGCTATGCGCAGGTATATGGCAAGTACAATACAACGGCGTATGACAAGCTGAAACTGGATCTGATGTATATTCAGAATTACCGTATTTCTTTGGATGTTGAGATTCTGATGAAAACCATACAGGTAATTTTTACTTCAGATGCGGCAGAAGGGGTAGAAGACGGATTCGAAGATGCGCTGAAATCCAGTAATTGATAAAGAGGATAGCATATAGTCTCCACTTCTTAGTGTTATATGTTGAATGCCTGATTAAGGTGAGGTGAGATGGTTTCTGTAATTATTCCCAGTTACAATTCTGAAAAATATATAGCGAAAACTCTGGACTCTGTCTGCGCACAAACGTACGCAGACTTTGAAGTGCTGGTGATGAATGATTGCAGTCAGGATCGAACAGCAGAAATCGTAGAATCGTATGCAGCAAAAGATTCCAGAATTCACCTGATTAATTTACCGGGGAATAAAGGCGTATCCCATGCACGTAATACCGGAGTGAGGATGGCTTCTGGCGACTGGATCGCATTTCTGGACAGCGATGATCTGTGGACACCGGATAAACTCGAAAAGCAGCTAAACTTACAGAAGCAGTTAGATAAAGATGCTCCGGAAAGAAAACATGACTTTCTGTTTGCCGGATCATCATTCATTGATGAAAATGGATTGCCTTTATCTTCTGTACTTCATGTCCCGGAACATGTAGACTTCGAAGATTTGTTAAAACAGAATGTGGTATCGTGTTCATCGGTCATGATCAGGCGAAAGCTGATGCTGAAATATCCGATGCCATGCTCGGATAAGGTGCATGAAGACTTCGTGACCTGGCTGACGATTTTGAGAAATGAAAAGATAGAAGCATATGGCGTGAATGAACCATTGCTGATTTATCGCGTCATGAAATCCTCCAGATCTGGAAACAAATTGAAATCTGCCGTTATGACATTCCGGGCGTATCGGCATATTGGGCTTAGCCTGCCTTCAGCATTCAAAAACTGGATGCACTATGCGCTCAGGAGCTTCATGAAATACAGGAAGATAAAGTAAAATCAGAGCATATATGATATAATCTATATATTTAGCAACAAGGAGATTCATAGATTAATGGAGAAAATGAAAGAAAGAATACGTACGTTCTTCGGATACAAAGATTTATTCCACGAACTGGTATCGAAGGACATTAAATTAAAATATCGAAGATCATTCTTAGGATATATCTGGAGCATATTGAATCCACTGCTTATCATGTGCATCATGGTTCTGGTGTTTTCACATATGTTCCGTTTTGATATTGCGAACTATCCGGTGTACCTGATCATCGGTCAGACGATTTTTAATTTTTTCTCAGAGTCGACGAACAAATCGATGTGGGCTATTCTTGGGAATGCTTCACTTCTTAAAAAGGTCTATGTACCCAAATATGTCTTTACCTTATCTACGGTTACAAGTTCATGTGTGAATATGCTCTTCTCGCTCGGCGCCATGCTGATCGTCTTCATATTCTGTCATGTGACGATCACGCCGTGGATTCTTTTCATTCCGGTCATTTTGTTACAAGTGTATATCTTCTGTCTGGGCATGGGGATGTTCCTCTCTGCTACAACGGTTTTCTTCAGGGATATTCAGTACATCTGGTCTGCGGTCATAACGGCTTGGATGTATGTAACGCCAATCTTCTATCCGATTCAGCAGCTGCCGGTATGGCTCCAGATAGGAATAAAGCATTTAAACCCGCTCTATAGCTATATTCAGCAGTTTCGTATGATTGTTCTGGATAGAGCCTGCCCGGACCCCCGACTGGTCCTGTATGGATTTGTTGTGGCGCTGACCATGCTCATTCTGGGTACCTGGGTTTTCTTTAAATCACAGGATAAATTTATTCTTTATATTTAACATCGACTAAAGGAGATTTACGTGGATACAGATATTGCAGTAAAGGTGGACCATGCAACGGTTCGCTTCAACATGGCGACAGAGCGCATAGACAACCTGAAAGAGTATTTTGTGAAGCTGGTTCAGGGAAAACTCATGTTTCAGGAGTTTCTCGCATTAAAGGATGTAAGCTTCGAAGTGAAAAAAGGAGAGGCCTGGGGTTTGGTGGGTACCAATGGCTCCGGCAAGTCGACGATGCTGAAGCTGATTTCCGGTATTCTGAAACCATATAAGGGAACTGTGACGGTGAATGGATCGATTGCACCGCTTATCGAATTAGGTGCAGGATTCGATGGAGAGCTGACAGCCAGAGAGAACATTTTTTTAAATGGTGCTGTCTTGGGCTATAACCATAAGTTCATGGAAGAGCACTTTAATGAAATTGTAGATTTTGCAGAACTTCGGGACTTTCTGGATATGCCGATTAAAAACTATTCGTCCGGTATGGCAGCGCGCCTCGGCTTCGCCATCGCCACGGTGGTTCGGCCAGACATCCTCATCTGCGATGAGGTACTTGCGGTTGGTGATTATGCGTTTCAGCAGAAATGCGAGAAGCGCATGACGGACATGCGAAATGCAGGGACAACATTATTGTATGTATCTCATAATATGGATTCTGTGAGAAATGTATGTGAGAAGGCCCTGTGGTTGGATAGAGGAGTTATAAAGGATATAGGTGCGGTAGAAATAATTGCAGAAGAGTATTTAAGGTTTGAGAGAGAATGATGCATGTTCTCTTTGGCAATGCAAATGGCATTTGAGGATGGTTTATGAGAAAACTGTCTTCTAGAGTATGAATGTATGTAAGGAATAATTTGATATGGAAGGATATAGGATAATATGAATGATAAACGAATATATTTAAAATTACAAAATCTGCTGTTTCCAGAGGGAGACAAATTTGAAACCCAGTGGAGTTTATTTTATCGTGGTGAAAGAATGCGGTATGATAAAGAACAGGGGGTATTGTGTATACCGAAATATCATGTAGTGGATTTTATGTCATATTTAAACTCTTTCTCATTGCATAAATGGAAGAAATACACAGATATTCAAGAGGTTAAACTTCATTTGAAACTACGGGGGAAATGTTGCGTACGCCTTGTCGGGTATACTTTGAATGTGCATAATCCAGTCAAGGCAGTTTTAGCTGAACAGAAAGTTGCTTATGATGAGCCTGACGAAATTGTAATGTTCTATCCTGAATCGGAAAGTGCATTATTGGCATTTGAAATTGAAGCGGACTCAGATTGTGAACTGTTTGAGGGGTGGTTTGAGGGAGCGTTTTCTGACGAAAATCAGAGAACAGTGAACCTTTCTATTGCAACAACAACCTTTAAGAAAGAAAAGTTTATTCAGTCAAATTTAAAACTATTACAAAAGGATTTACTGGATAGTGATGATGAAATTAAAGATCATTTATGGATTCATGTGATTGATAATGGAAGAACGTTAATTCCTGAACAATGGAATTCCGGTAAGATTAAGGTTCATCCAAATAAGAATGTAGGTGGTTCTGGGGGTTTTGCGCGTGGCATGATTGAGTCAATGGAGCAGCCAGAGAGTATAACGCATGTACTTCTTATGGATGATGATGTTATTATTTTGCCTGAAAGCATTCGCCGTATGTTTTATCTATTGAGAATGTTAAAGCCGGAATTTGACGAATATTTTGTCAGTGGAGCCATGCTCTGTTATGAAGATATGAGTATTCAACATGAGGACGTTGGCTTTGTGCATTCAAATGGTTCCTATGGACCACAGAAAAACAGACTGGATCATATATTTTTGAGAGATATATTGGAATGCGATAAGGAGTATTTGGATCGCCAGTATATGTATGCAGGCTGGTGGTTCTGTTGCATTCCAATGCAGATGATTAAGAAAAATGGTCTTCCGCTTCCGCTATTTATTCGTGGAGATGATGTGGAATTTAGCCTCCGAAATCATGCCAAATTTATTACTATGAATGGTATTTGCATCTGGCATATGGGATTCACGTATAAGTTTAATGCTTCTATGGAGTTATATCAGGTTCATAGAAATAGCCTTATTTTGCAGGCTGTAAGTGGAGTTTGCCCAAAGGTGAATTTCATGAATCGTATGACGAAACTTTTCCGAGCCCGTATGCTTTCTTTGGATTATAATGGAGCCGAACTGATTTTGGATGCAATAGAGGATTTCTTAAAAGGCCCGGAGTATATAATGCAGGATCTGGGGGAGCAGATCATGAAGGAGAAAAGCAAGAAGAATGAGAAAATGGTCGATCTTCGAGAATTTCCTGATTTGGATATAGAGTTAAATGAGGTATATCAGGATCCGCCAAGAAACTTTTTGCGTAAATGGTTATATCGTATCACATATAATGGACATCGATTTTGCTCTGAAAGCGTATTAAAAGAGGAACCTGGAATTGTGGCATATGACTGGTTCTATTCTCCTGAACATAATTTCTGGTATAAAAATCTTTTGGCTGTGAATCCCGATTTGAAGACTGGATGTATGCGAGTGCTAAGTAAAGATAAATATCGAAAATTAAGTAAACGGTATAAGAAGGTTTTATTGGAGTATAAAAATACAAACGCAGCAGTAGTAGAAAAGTATCGTGAAAATAAAGATAAGATGACTTCGGTAGAGTTTTGGAAGAACTACCTTGAGTTGTAATATGACGCAAAATAAGAACAGTAAGAGCTGTACTGATTCCAATGGCAAAATCATGACCATTGTTGTCAAGTCAAGGTGCTTAATACAGAAAAGCAAAAAGGAAAAAAATAAAATAGCTTCCTGTATACTTTAAAAGCAGGTTGTGATTGACAAAAGAAATACCTCCAGTAGATTTAGATTATTACTGACCTGCCAGTTGGTAAAATCAAAATCACAAGAGGTATTTCAAGATGAATGTTAAAGGCAAC
>ERZ1026864.632-NODE-632-length-19515-cov-5.846763_pt1 | contig 19515 bp, 16 predicted proteins | sample MGYA00380162_ERZ1026864 | MGnify/ENA primary metagenome ERZ1026864 (study PRJEB33269, sample SAMEA4719798) | human gut metagenome | biome: human-associated habitat; feature: organic feature; material: feces | place: Cameroon | collected 2013-10 ... | reverse complement strand
ATAGGAGTCCGTCTCGTGGGCTCGGAGATGTGTATAAGAGACAGCCCTACAGCAACAAAAGCGTTGGATTGCGTTAGAGTGCGTTGGCAACGCGTTGGAATACGTTAGGACCGCCCGATGCTGCTGGCAGAACGGGCGGGACCATTGCGGCAATGTCGCCGGAATGGTGCGTGCAAATGTTTTGGCAGCGTCAACAAGACGTCGCGCAGCAATGGGCAAATGCCTCGAAATCGAGGCAATGAAACCGGTCGAAATCGACCATGTTCTCCATGCGGGGAAGATGGTGCCCCGGCGGTGGGGTAGGGGCAGCGGAAAATCAGGGGGCGGTCACTCGAAGGGGTGGTCGCCTTTTCTGCTGTCAGAGGGGCAAGAGCTATTCCAAATGTAGAACTGCAAACCTCTTTCGCGTGTGTTACGCTTGAGGGGAGAAGAAAATATTTTGCAGTTTGACGCTTCCTGCGGCGAGAGCCGCGGATGCCGCGGGCAAGGGCCGACCTCCCCCCTGCCCGCCCTGCTGCCTGCGCCGCTTGGAAGAGGGGCCGAGCGCGCGGCGGCGGGATAAACGGGAGGGCGATATGCGGAAACTGCACATACACGGCATAGGTGCCCCGTAAGGGGAGACCACAGCGAGTGACGGGGGCTTTCCCCGAAGCGCTAAAGCAGGGCAGGACTGCAATGCCGTGCCAGATAGCGGCTCGTGTCTTTGGGCACGGAGGTTATGCAAACCAATCTTGACGGCTGGAAGAGACAGCGTGTATGCCCCTCAAAATCGAAGGCTTGCGCTTATGCGTGGGGTAATGGTAGAGATTGCGGGGCAAATAAAGTCTGCTATGTAAGGCCAAAAAGTGCGGTGAATACGGAGAGAGGAGCGGATGAGGTTGAAGAAGAACGCGAAGGACAGCGCGAAGCGCAGAGCGGAAGCCGGACAGAGCGCGGAAAACGAGCAAAAGACCGCAAGCCGTTCCTTCAAGAGCGTCGAGGCGCTGCACCGCGCCATCGAGGACTATTTCGCCAAGTGCGACCGCGACAGGACGCTTTACGGCGAAGCGGGGCTTGCGCTTTACCTGAGCGACCACTCTGAGGGCGGACGGCTTGTCTCCGTGGCGCTGATGCGGAAGTGGTACGACGGGCAGAGCTGCGCGGCGTTCCAGCCGGAGATCGAGCGGGCCTATATGCGTATCCAGTCCCAAATCGAGAGCGACCCGCTCTACATGGACAAAACCATGGGTACGCGAGCCATTTTTCTACTCAAGCAGCCGCGCTTCGGCGGGTATCAGGACAAGATCGAGGCGAAGCAGGACATCAGCGTGAACGTGAACATGGGCAAGAACATGGACAAGAGCGATTGGGAGTGACGGTATGCTGAACACATTTTTGCTGGTGATCGTCCTGTCCGTCGAGCTCTATCACCTCAGCCTGACGCTGACGGAGGGGCGGAGACATGCAAAGCCGTCCGGTGCGAGCGCGCCGAAGCAGGCCGAAGTCCCTGCCGCCGGGAAAGCGCCGGAGGACGGCGAAAAGCCTGCCGAGCGACCGGCCCCCGGCAGCATTGACGAGGGCATCGAGGCCATTATGACCTATCACGTCGGCCTACGGGAGCGCAAGGAGGAAACGCCGTGAACTACACCGTGCAGGATATTTTTGACAGCGCGATCCGCCTGATCGACGAGCAGAACGAATCGACGGGCTCGACCGAAACGGCGGACACCAAGCCGTACCGCGTCAAGGCGGTCAGCCTTGTGCGGAATCTGATTCCGCGCGTCTACTCCGTGAGCGATACCTATGCGGCGAGCACGGACGGCAAGCGTCCCGTGTGCAGGATGCCGGAGGCGCTGACGGACGAGCTGGATCTGGACCAGTACATCTGCGAATCCGTTCTCCCGTGGGGGCTGGCGGCGCTGCTGATCATCGACGACGACCGAGACAAGTACAACGCCTATTGGGACGAGTTTGAAAAGGGCATCGCGCTGGCACGAAACAGCTTGCCGAGCGAGATCGGCGAGGTGGAGGACGTGTACGGCGGTATCGAGCACGGCGAATACGGCGCATGGCTGTAAGAGCCGCAGAAGATCGTAAAAGCCGGTGCAGACCAGCACCGCAAAAATAAAATGCCCGGCAGACCAGCCGGAGCAAGGAGGAAGCAATGGAAAACGTCGAGAACATGAGCGTACAGGAAGAGCAGAACGCAGACCAGCAGGACGCATTTCTGGACGGATGGGGCGACGAGCAGACCGCGCAGGACGCGCCCGAGACCTCAGAGACTGCCGAGGGCGAGGACACGACCGAAGAAGTGACGGAAACGGCGAGCGAGACCGAGGGTGCTCAGAGCGCGCCGGACGGCGGGGCCGCTGAGACTGCCGCCGAGGCGGGCGCGGAGGCGCAGACGGAGACCACTGAGCAGAAGGCGGACGCGCCGGAAAAGACGTGGACACTGCGCCACATGGACGAGACAAAGAACGTGGGCGAGGCCGAAATGGTCACGCTCGCGCAGAAGGGCATGGATTACGACCGCATTCGCGCCAAATACGACGAGAGCAAGCCTGCGATGGAGATCCTTTCGATCTTCGCCAAGCAGAAGGGCGTGAGCGTCGCGGACTATGTTTCCTTCCTGCGCACGGAGGCGAAGAAGGCCGACGGTCTGAGCGAGGCGGAAGCCCGCCGCAGCATCGAGCTGGAGGACCGCGAGGCAGCCGTCACCGCCAGAGAGGCGGAGCAGGCAGCCGAGCGTCAGGCAGCCGAGCAGGCCAATGCAGCCGCCAACGCCGCAGCGCAGCGCCGAAAGGCGGATATCGACGAATTTGCACGAGAATACCCCGACGTGGCAAGGAATCCCGACGCCATCCCAAAGGAGGTGTGGGACGCCGTAGCCGCGGGCAGTTCGCTCACGGTGGCATACGCCAAATACACCGCGAAGCAGGCCCGCGAGGAGGCCGAGCGCACCAGAAGCGCCGCACAGGCGGCGCAGCAGAACGTCAAAAACGCCGCACGCTCCACCGGGAGCATGCAGAGCGCCGGACAGAACGCCGGCGGGCGCGATCCGTTCCTGGAGGGATGGGGCGAATAACCTTCCTTTCCGTCGTCGGGCAGACGAAAGAGAGGAACGAAAATGAGCATCAATTATGCTGTGAAATACGCGACAAAGATCGCAGAACGCTTCAAGAAGGCATCCATCACCGCCGACGACTGCGGCAACGCTTATAGCTGGCTCGCCCCCGGCAGCAAGACCATCCGCGTCGCCAGCGTTAACACCGTACCCGAGAGCGAGTACAACCGCAGCGGCTCCAACCGCTTCGGCACCGTGTATGACGTGGGCGACACGCTGCAGGAAATGACCTGTGAGAAGTCCCCCGCGTTCAGTTTCACCATCGACGCGCTCGACCAGAGCGATCAGGCCATCGAGAAGAGCGCGGCCCGCGCCCTGCGCCGCCAGCTCGACGAGGTGACCGTCCCCGGCATGGACAAGCACCGCATCAAGAAGTGGGTCATGGGCGCGAACATCCAGAAGGCGGAGGACACCGCCCCCACCAAGAGCACCATCGGCGGTCTTATCATCGACCTCAATGCGCTGATGACCGACGCGCTGGTGCCGCTGGAGAACCGCACGCTGTACATCACGACCGAAATGTACAAGCTGCTCAAGCAGAATCCCGATTACCTCGGCGTGGACACGCTCGGCGCGAAGGCGCTTGCGAAGGGCGTCGTCGGCGAGTTCGACGGCTGCCGCGTCAAGCCCATTCCCACGAGCTATATGCCCGAGGGCGTGTACTTTTTCATCAAGCACAAGGGCTGCACGGTCGATCCCGTCAAGCTGCAGAACTATGACATCCTGCCCAAGGTGCAGGGCTATTCCGGCCCCGTGGTGCAGGGCGTGACCTACTACGACGCTTTCGTGCTGGGCGCGAAGGGCGACGGCGTGGCGGTCTGCGGCAAGTCCAGCGCGGTCCTCGCGGCGCCCGAAATGGCGATCTCGTCTCACGCGGTGAGCATTACCGCTGTGAGCGGTGTGACCTTCAAGTACACCGTGGACGGCACCAACCCTCGCTACTCCACCACCGCACAGGTCTACAGCTCTGCGGTCACGCTGACTGCCGGCCAGACCATGCGTGCCATCGGCACCAAGGACGGCTGCGTTGGCATTGAGGGCAGCAAGGCATACGCATAAGGCTCCCGACCATAGGGGCATGAGTTCCGCACTCATGCCCCTATTTCCCTACTTCAAAGAGGTTGAGAAATGGCATACGGCAAAATGACAAACACCGGCGGCACGGTGAATATCGACATGGGGGACCTCAACCCCAAGCAGAAACTGTTTTGTCAGGCCCGCTCCCGCTACGTCGGCTACGGCGGAGCGCGAGGAGGCGGCAAGACCTACGTTCTGATGCGCAAGAGCTTCGGCGGGGCGCTCGCCTATCCGAACCTGCGCATTCTGATCGTCCGCCGCGAATACCCCGAATTGGAGCAGAGCATCATCCTGCCGATGCGCCGCATGATCCCGCAGGAGATCGCAAGCTACAACGCGACGATGCACATGTTCTTTTTCGTCAACGGCTCGACCATCAAATTTGGACACTATGGCGCAAACGACGATCTCGAGTATCAGGGGCAGGAATACGACTGGATCTTCATGGACGAGGCGACGCAGTTCACGGAGAGCCAATTCCGCACGCTTGGCGCGTGTCTGCGCGGTGCGACGCGCGTCCCGAGACGAATGTATCTGACCTGCAACCCGGGCGGCATCGGCCATTTGTGGGTGAAGCGGCTGTTCATCGACCGCGAATACCGCGACGGCGAGCGCGCCGGGGATTACACCTTTATCCCCGCGACGGTGGACGACAACCCGCAGCTGCTGGCGGCGTCCCCCGAATACAAGCAGATGCTGGACCTGCTGCCCGAGGATATCCGCCGCGCCCACCGCTACGGCGATTGGGACGCGCTGGCGGGCACGTTCTTTCCCGAGTTCCGACCGGAGACGCACGTCATTGAACCGTTTGTGCGCATCCCTGCGGAATGGAAGAAATACCGCGCGTTCGACTACGGTCTCGACATGTTCGCCTGTCTCTGGATCGCGCAGGACTTTGACGGCAGGAGCTACGTCTATCGCGAGGTGCAGCAGAGCGGGCTGATCGTATCGGAGGCGGCAAAGCTGATGCTATCGCTCACGCCGGACTACGAGCACATCGAGTTTACCATCGCCCCGCCGGATATGTGGAACCGCCAAAAGGACAGCGGGCGGAGCATGGCGGAGTTGTACGCCGAAAACGGCGTGGGGCTTCTGCGGGCGAGCAACAACCGCGTGCAGGGCTGGATGGCGCTCAAGGAAATGCTAAAGCCCATGAGGAGCGATAACGACCGCCCGGGGCTGCTGGTAACGCGGGACTGCACCGGACTGATCCGCAATCTGCCCGTCATCCAGCACGACGCGAAGAATGCGAGCGACTGCGCGACCGATCCGCACGACATCACCCATATCTGCGATTCCATTCGGTATTACGCCATTACCCGCACGCTGGGGGCGCAGATGCCGGAGGTGCGCGAGGAACCGAAGGACGGCGAGGTTGATTACGACGAGAGCATGACCGGCGGCGAAATGAGCGAGGACTATATGGCATACGGAGGATAACATGGGACGGATCAACGCAGGAAGCAGCACAAGCGTTATGAAGATCAATGCATTTCTCGGACTGAACGAGAACCCGGACGGTGACACCAAGATCCGCGACGGAGAGCTCTCCGAGATGCGCAATTTTAAGATCACGCGCGACCGGCATTTGCAGGTGCGGCCCGGGACCAAGACCGTTCTGACGCTTCAGACGGCATGGGAGACATGGGCGGCATCCCACACCGCCCCGACCGCTTCCCCGGCCTTTGTCGGCGCGTGGGAGGGCATTGCGGGGGCCGCATGGCATCTGCTGTGCGCGTTCGGCGGCTTGATCTTTGATGTTGCCGCGGATTTTTCGACGGCGACGGTCGTCGGGCAATGCACACAGGACACGACGCACTTTTTCGGCTTCGGCGGCAAGGTATACCTGCTCAATGGACACGAATACATGAGCTGGGACGGGAGCGCGGATAAGAGCTTTTCCGCCGTGGAGGGATACATCCCGACGGTCATGACGGCGACCACACCGGCAGGCAGCGGCACGCTGCTGGAGAATCTGAACCGCCTGACGGGCAAGCGAAAGGTACGGTACAGCCCGGACGGCGAGGCAAAGGATTTTTACCTGCCTGAAAAAGAGGCGGACGAGATCATCGCGGTAGAGGGTACTGACGTGACCTATACGAGCGATCTTACGGCGGGCAAGCTGACCTTTGCGAGCGCGCCGGCGCGCGGCACGAACACCGTGACGGTGACCTACCGCAAGGGAACCGGCGCGCGGAGCGACGTGGAGGGGATGCACTACTCGGAGCTCTTTAACGGAGCGAACGATACGCGCGTCTTTCTCTACGGCGACGGGAGCAGCAAGACGCTCTATTCCGGCATCGACGCGGACGGTATTCCGACGGCGGATTACTTCCCCGACCTTTACGAGATCGCGATCGGTGAGAGCAACACGCCCATCACGGCGCTGGTGCGACACTACGCGCGCATGATCGCATTCAAGAGCGGGAGCGCGTGGAGCGTACAGTACGGCACAATGACGCTGGACAGCAGCATGACGGTGGCGGCATTTAACGTGACGCCGCTGAACCGAAGCATCGGCAACGAGGCCCTTGGGCAGGCGCAGCTTCTGGAGAACAACCCGCTGACGCTGGAGACCGGCGGCGTGTATCAATGGCAGGCCACCTCGTCGAGCGGCTACATCACGGACAATCAGACCAATGCCAGGCGTGTGAGCGACCGCGTATTTGAGACGGTAAAGGGCTTTGCCCCGGAGAAAACGCGGACCTTCAACCGCAAGAATGAGCATGAGTTCTGGTTTTTGAGCGAGGGCACGGCACTGATCCTCAACTACGCGAGCGATGCGTGGTACATCTACACGAATATGCCGTTCCTCGCCATGCTGGACATCAAGGGCGAAGCGTATGGCTTTACCGCGGATGGGAAGATCAAACATCTTTCCCGCGCCTACCGCAACGACGACGGCGCCGAGATCGACGCATACGCGGCGACCGGCTTGATGGATTTCGGGCGCGACTGGCAGCTTAAATACAGCCCTATGATCTTCGTGGCGATCGAGCCGGAGGCCAACGCGCGCGTGACGGTGACGGCGGAGAGCAACCGCCGCAGCGACTACCCGGAGAAGGTCGTTGCAATGAACTTAGCGACCTTCAACCATGTGGATTTCAACCATTTCAGCTTTCGCACGAATCACAAGGCGCAGGTGAAGCGGCTGAAACTCAAGGTGAAAAAGGCGACCTTCTACCGGCTGGTATTTAAGAGCGTGAGCGCAAGCGCCACAGCGACGGTGCTGGAGACGGATATTCAGCTGCGGTACGCAGGAAATGTAAAGTGAGGGAGTGACAAATGATGGATTTTACCCCGACGCCGGATAGCGTCGCCGCGCGATACCAAAAGGGCGTGAGCTTCAACAACGGCATCGATCTCTATGATACCGTGAGCACGAACGAGGACTTCTTTGTCGGAAAGCAGTGGGAGGGCGTGAAGAGCAACGGCCTGCCGACGCCGGTATTCAATTTCCTCAAGCGTGTGGTGCTCTTCTCCGTTGCCAACGTTTCGACGGACAACCTCAAGCTGCACGCAAACCCGATGCCTTCGAGCAGCGGCGTAGACAAGCAGACGCTGGAGACGCTTTCAAGCATTCTCAACGACCAGTTTCTTGCGCTGTTTGAAAGCAACAAGATGGGCGCGGTCATTCGCGAGTTCTGCCGCAATGCGGCGGTGGACGGGGACGGCTGCACATTCAGCTGGTTTGATCCCGACGAGGAGACCGGGCAGGACGCCAAGGGCATCGTCAGGACAGAGGTGCTCAAGAACACGCAGGTGCTTTTCGGCAACCCAAACAACCGCGACGTGCAGAGCCAGCCCTACCTGATCATCGAGCGGCGCATGATGGTGAGCGAGGCGCGCAAGCGCGCCCGCCGCTACGGAGGCGACGGGACCGACGTCGAAAGCATCATCGCCGACGAGAGTGAGGGCGAAAACAGCCACATGGACGAGCTGGGCGGCGACAAGGTGACGGTGCTCGTCTACCTGTGGAAGGACGACGAGACCGGGCATGTTCACAGCTACGAATGCACCAAGAGCGTGGAGCTCCGCGCGGATACGGACCTTGGCATCAGCCTTTACCCCGTAACATGGATGCCGTGGGACTTCGTGCATGATTGCTATCACGGGCAGGCGATGATAACCGGACTGATCCCGAACCAGATCTTTGTCAACAAGCTCTTCGCCATGTCTATGATCTCGCTCATGACGCTCGCCTACCCAAAGATCATATACGACAAGACGAAGGTCGCCAAATGGTCGAATCGCGTGGGCGCACAGATCGCCGTGAACGGCAGCGTGGACAATGTGGCAAAGATCATCGACCCGGCGAGCATCAGCCCGCAGATTAGCCAGTTTATCGAGCTTGCCATCAGCTACACGCAGAAATTTCTCGGCGCGACGGACGTTGCCCTCGGCGATACGCGACCGGACAACACGAGCGCCATCATCGCCCTGCAGCGCGCCGCGGCGACGCCGATGGAGCTGACGAAGCAGGCGCTTTTGCAGAGCATTGAGGACCTGGGCCGCATTTACATTGCCTTTATGGGCGAGTATTACGGGACGCGCTATGTGGAGATCCCCACGCCGTTCGGCGGGCAGAAGGAGATCGTTTCCTTTGACTTCTCCGCCCTGCGCAACATCCCGTGCAGCGTGAAGCTCGACGTCGGCGCGAGCAGCTATTGGAGCGAGATCGCGGAAATGCAGACGCTCGATAACCTGCTGATGCAGAACAAGATCAGCACGGTGGAATACATCAAGAGACTGCCGGCGGGTCAGATCACGGACAAGGATGCGCTGATCGCGGCGCTGGAGGGGCAGCAGATGCTTGACCCCACCATGCCGCAGGGCGGCGACGGCATGGCGGACGAGCTTTCCGGCGAAGTCGCTTCGCTGCGCGGCGGCGCAGGCTACGGAGAGCTGCAGCGCAAGATAAATGAAACGGGCGCAGTCCCGAGAATGTGAGGGGAACGAGCATGAGTGAGAAGTTGAGCGCCAATCTGAATATCATCCAGAGCGCACCGATCGAGCTTGAATTGTTAGACGGTGATCTGAACATCATCCAAAAGCTGGACGATGAGCCGAACGACGTGGGCGGTTTGACCAGTGCGGAGCTGAAAGCCAAGTTTGACGAATCCGGCAACATCATCAAGACGTACATCAACGAGACCCTGATCCCGGCGGTGCTGGCGGAGGACGCCACGGAGGAGAGCCGCAAGCAGGCGGAGGCGGCGCGTGTCGCAGCAGAGCAGGTGCGGCAGAGCAATGAGGCTGCCCGCCAGAACGCCGAATCGCAGCGCGTGAGCGCGGAGAACGCGCGCAACGTGTGGGAGGACTACAGCGCCTCCAAAGCCTATGCCGTCGGCAATAAGGTCGCCTACGGCGGCAGCAGCTATCTTTGCATCAAGCCATGCACCGGCATCGCTCCTCCGAACGCGGAATACTGGCGGCTCATTGCGGCGAAGGGCGCGAAGGGCGCGCAGGGCGATACGGGCGCGCAGGGCCCGCAGGGGGCAATCGGTCCGGAAGGCCCTATGGGCGGGTCCAGCAACTTCGTCCGCTACGACCTCGCCCAGTCGCTGACCGCAGCACAGCAGACGCAGGCGCGGGGGAACATCGCCGCGATGCAGGGGATCAGTAGCCCCGATTACCCGGGCTGCTACTACGTCCTCAATGGCAGCAATGTTGAGTGGGTCAATCCCCCTCTCGCCCTTGGCGTCGAGTACCGCACCACGGAGCGGTATCTGGGCAAGCCGGTGTATACTATGGCATTTTCATTCGGCGCACTACCAAATGCGTCGGATAAGGTGGTGGCGATGCCGGGAACAGACAGTACCTGCAAAATCATCGAGATCCACGGCTATGCGTCAAACGAGATGACATTGCCCGGGGTATCGGGCACGTCGACAGGCTCGCAGGTAACACTGACTGGTGTAGGCAACAGAGCCTACGTCATAACCGGATCAGATAGATCGAGTGCAACTGCGACGATTGTGGTTAAATACATTAAGACGACAGATTGAGGAGGACGCCATGAAAAAGCTAAAGTATCAGCTCTGTACCGAGATCAACCGCGGCACGGAGGACGACCCGCAGATCGAGCAGATGTTCTCCGCCGTCACCCTCGACTGGTCTGCGGCCAACGAGGAAATCGCCAAGCGCGAAGCCTACAACGGCGACTATGAGATCATCGACGACGGCGAGCCGGAGCCGGTCACGCCGCCCAGCAATGAGGAGCTGGCGGAGGAGAACAAGCTGCTCAAGCAGCAGGTGTCAGCCCTGACCGACCAGAACGATTTTCAGGAGGAATTGATCGTCGAGCTGGCGAATGTTGTCTATGCGTGAGTTTTGGGCGGAAATCGCCCTTGACTTATATTTTACATTACAGAAAGGAAGTAAAGAAATGATGGCAATGTTATTCGCACAGAGAGTGATCCTTGGAAAGACGGAGTTTGAAAAGGTTCCAGCCAAGCTAAAGGCACAGGTAGCGGACATCCTGATCAACGAGTGCGGTCTGCCGGAGCTGGTGCCTGCCGCGTTCGGCGGCACTGCCGATAACGCAGAGTAATACCACCGCACGATGTCCGACTTGACCTCGTGCAGAAAGAGAGGATAAAATGATGGAGAACAATACCTTGACCGCGATCAAGGCGTGGATCACGGCGGCGGTGGCGATGCTGACGGCCTTTTGGGGCTGGTTCGGCTGGCTGCTTATCGTGTGGGTCGGGCTGATGCTGGCGGATTGGTTGGTTGGTTCTGCTGCGGCGGCGCACCGCGGGGAGTGGAGCAGCGCGAAGCTGCGCGAGGGTGCGTGGCACAAGGGCGGCATGATCGTAATTGTCTGCATTGCAATGGTCGCCGATTGGCTTATCGGCATGATGTTGGAGAATCTGCCGGGTGTAGAACTTCCGTTTGAGTATACGACGCTTTTCGGCCCACTGGTCGTTGTGTGGTACATCATCGGGGAATTAGGAAGCCTTGCCGAGCACGCCGTGAACATGGGCGCGAAGGTACCGCCGTGGCTGGTGAAGCTGCTGGCGGAGGGGAAAAACGCCGTGGACATCGCAGGGGACAAGCTGCTCGGGAGTGACGAGGAGCAAGCGGAATGAAAGATGTGGTCGGCTCTACCTCGGAAGAGGTACGTATGATAAAAGCCATCCAGCGCTCCGTGGGGGCGATGGACAACGGCTATGTGGGCAACCAGACCATGAGCGAGATCGCGGCGGCGCTGGGGGCGGGCTGTTTTCCGCTCAACGTGGAGCTGTACGGACAGCCCGCTATCATCGCCCGCGATATCGAGCCGCTCAATCCAAAAGGCCCCCTGCCGAGCAATGCCATCTCCGGCAGCTTTTCGGACGGCTATCAGCCATGCAGCGTACTGATTCAGAACGGGAAAGCTGTATGCTGGTCAAGCTGCCACTATCCGCATGGCAAACCGGAAAGCGTGATCTACAAGACAAAGGACGGCAAAGTGCAAATCAAGCGCGTAAAGCACATCAGCGCCGATTTACCGCTCTCTGACGTTGCTTGGGCGGTCGGGGGCATGGGATTGCTCGGCAATTATGGCCCCACCGCAGAGGGCTTCACAGGGCGTTTCTCGGATGTTTTGCGGCGCACGGCTCATACAATACTTGGTTACAAGCACGGGATGCTCTACGGCGTGTACTGCAAGTCCATGACGGCGGCACAGGTCAATGCCTTCGCGCGGGACAAGCTCAAACTCGACATGGCAATCATGCTCGACGGCGGGCACATCGCTGCCATTAACGCAGCGTGCAACAAGATCAACACCAAGCAACGGCAGCTCTACGCTGTCCGGTTCCTGTAGGGGGTCGTATGGAAAAGTTTATCGAAACCCTGATCGGCTGGAATGGGGCCGTACGCGGTGACGCGGTACATAAGCAGATCGTAGACGCCTACAACAGCTACCTCCCGCATCCGCGCGGCTACAAGCTGACCTACACCGACGACTACTGCGCGGCGATGGTGTCCGCGGCGGCGATCCTCTGCGGCCTGACGGAGGTCATGCCCATCGAGTGCAGTTGCGGCGAGCAGATGCGGTGGTATCAGTCACGCGGGCTGTGGATCGAGGATGACGCACACGTTCCGCAGGTCGGCGAGCAGGTGTTTTACTGCTGGAACGACCGCAAGGACTACGCCCTCACGGACTGCACCGGCGCGCCGAACCACACGGGCATCGTGACCGCCTGCGACGGGCAGAAAATCACGGTGTTCGAGGGGAACAAGGGCAAAACCCACGAGTGCGCGTACCGCGTCATTCCCGTCAACGGGCGCTATATCCGCGGCTTCGGCGTGCCGAAATACCCCGCCAAAACCGCACTCAGGCGCGGCGCGCTCTGTGCAAGCGTAGGCAAGCTACAGGAGTTTCTCAACTCGTGCGGGTATAAGCTGGAGGTAGACAACTCCTTTGGCCCCGCTACACAGGCAGCGTGGGGCGAGTATGTGGCGGAGTGGGTCAAGGAGATGACGAGAAAGTGAGGAAACAGCATGGCAAAAGCAATTTCGAGAGACGGTAAGGAATATCAGATCGGCTCGGCAAAGGGGAACAACTTTTTGAGCAACGCCAAGGCGGGCAGTACGATGGTCGGCGGCGACGGCTCGACATGGACCAAGAACAGCGACGGCAGCGTAAGCATCAGTAAGAACGGCACGACCTATACGGTCGGCGGCTCTTCGACCGGAAGCTCTCCGAGCGGAGGCGGATCGTCCGGCGGTTCATCCGGCGGCAGCTCCGGCGTTTATGCGAAGGGCTACGCGCCGGACGGCGGGATCTACGAGATCGGGAGCGAACGCGGCAGAGGCTTTCTGGACAGCGCGGCGGCGGGCAGCGTACTGAACGGCTCAGACGGCTCCGTGTGGACGAAAAACGAGGACGGCACGACGACCATTACGAAAAACGGCGTGCAGTATACGGTGGGAACGCCGCAGGTCAAGCAGGTCCAGCAGCCGCAGCAGGTGAACGATCTGAGCGGCTATTTGCGTGATATATACCGCCAGCAGATGCAGGCAAACCTTTCGGCGCTGGAGGGCGCGTACAACGCCAACGTAACGCGGCTGCGGCGGCAGGGTGAGCTTGCGCCGCAGAAGTATGACGCGATGCGCAACCTCGCGGCGGCGCAGAACGAATTGAGCCGTCGAAACTTCGGCGAGTATGCCGCGGCGCGCGGGCTGAACACCGGCGCGAGCGGACAGGCGGAGCTTGCCCGCAGCGCAGAGCTGCAGCGGAATCTTGCCGACCTCGGCGCACAGGAGGCCGAGGCGAGCGGAAATCTGGAAAGCGAGCTGACGGCGCTGGATCAGCAGTACAACGCGGCGGTGGCGCAGGCACAGGCGAGCGGGAACGCCGACCTTGCCAACGCGCTGTATCAGGAGCTGGTGCGTCGGCAGAGCGCAGCGGCGGCGCAGGCTGAGGCGGACGCGGAGCAGCAGCGCTGGCTCACGGAGTTTGAAGCGTCCCGCAAGGATGCGGCGGACAATCTGGCGCTGGCGTATGCCAAGCTCGAAGCGAGCAACAGGAAGAGCACGGGCAAGGGCAAGACACAGAATGACATTGGAGGTGTAGATGAAAATACAGCTTACACCGGCCCAAGCGGCGGAAATGGCTATAACAGCAGCTATTTCAATGCTGCGCTTCGCTCGATGAGCGCTCTCCTCGCCCAAGGGGATGAGAGCTCGGCGCTAAGCGGCCTTGATTCAATGTGGAGCAAGCTGAATGATACGCAGAAGAAAGCAACGCAGAATCTGCTCGGAAGATACGGACTGACCTATAGGGAGTGATAAAATGGGGAGCTTTGCAAAGCTGGATACCAATACGGTCGCTGTCGGGAAGAACGGCAGCCGCCTTGTTCGCATTTCAGATGCAACGGAATTGCCAAAGTATTTTAGCACAGGGGAGCCGGGCTCCCCTGCCGCTCCTGCGTCCGTAGAGAGTTCCGACGATATCCTTGTGCAGGAGGCACGGAAGTACGGTGCGAGCCGTGCGCGAAGCGAGCGGAGCAGCCACCGGACCGCAAACCATGCGGACGCAGAGCGCAGAGCGCAGGCGCAGGTGGTGAGCGACACCATCCGAGACAAGAAGGGCGGTATGCTCGGAGGCACGGTGAACGGCTGGCTGGCCGGGCAGGTCGGCGCGGCGGCAAGCGCCCTTGAGGCGCTGCAGGCGGCAGATTGGGCCGTCAGTCCGGAAAAGGCGAGCATCGACGCTTCGCGCCGCAACATCGAAAATTACACCGCCAAGCGCGACGCGGCGCAGACGGCGGAGGAGCGCGCACGCTGGCAGCAGCTCATTGACCGCAACGAACGGCTTATTGCCATCAACAGCGAAGCCTACGCGAAGAAAACCGCCGACGTGGAGAACGCGGTCGGCAAGCTGGGCGATACACGCGCCAAGCTCAAGAGCGACGCCGAGTACGGCATCGCCAAGGAAAAAGAGGGGCTGGGCGCTATCGGGCGCACGGCGGTGGACGTCGGTGTGGCGGGCGGACAGATGGCAATGGACGCACTCGCGGGCGGCCTGCCGAGCATCGCAGCTCGCATGTTCGGCGACAGCACACAGGAGGCGAAGGAGACCATTTCCCCCGACGCGACGACCGCCGAGCGCATGGAGGGCAAGACAAAGGCGCTCGCCTACGGCGCGGGCAGCGCCGCGGTGAGCGTAGGGACTGAAAAGCTCGCCAACATCGCCGCACCGTTTAAGAAGGTGTTCGGCAATGGTATGTTCGATAAGGCGATAGACGGTGCGCTTGCGAAGATGAGCAGCAGCGCGGCGGGCAAAGCCGCGCTCAAGGCGGCAGGCTCCTTTGCGACGGAGGGGCTTGAGGAAGTCGTTGAGGACGCGCTGCAGCCGATTTTGCAGAAGGCTACTTATGACGAAAACGCCCTGTCTCAGTACAAGGACACCGACTATTGGACGAATGTTCTCTACGACGGTCTGATCGGCGGCATTCTCGGCCTTGCGGGCAGCGGCGCGGAGATCGCCGGTAATGCCATCACGCGCGGGGGAAGCGCGAAATTCAGCCCGCAAGAGGGCGCAGAAGCCACGCGAGCGAACGGCGAGGGTAATCTGACGCCCGACGCGCAGAACGCGCCACAGGGCACGCAGAGCGCTTTGAATGAAAACGGCCTCGCTTCCCTCACCGAGCACGAAAGGGAAAACCTTTCGAGCGGAAAGAAAAACAAGGTCGTATCGACATTCCAAGATGCCGTGGATTTTGTTCGACGTGCGCTTTCGGATAAGACCAATGTGGACCGCGCCTATCTCGGAAAGGTCCCGGCAAGCACAGCGCAGATGGTATTGCAGGAAACGGGCGTGAACATCGCAGACTACAACGCGGTCCTTCCAAGTGACAATGTGCGCCATATCATCAAGAACCACGGAGACCCGCTGATTGAGCAGGCGCGTGGGCAGAGCGTAGTGTCCGGCGAGGACATTGCAGCGATCCCTGAAATTCTGGCAAATCCGGATCGCGTGTATGTTTCGGATAAGGCGGACACAAGAAATCGCCCTGTGCTGGTCTTTGAAAAGCAGATCGGCGACAACTTCGTGACGATGCAGGCTGTATCGGATGGGACACACTCCATTCAGACCGATACGCTCTATAAGCAAAAGAGAAAGAGCTCGCAAGACACGGAGTACTACAATGCCGGCAAAACCGCCGACCCTGCACATAACGTCCAAAACGTGCCGTCGCAAAGCTCTTCCTTTGTTGACGCCACTATACCACAAAACGCGGCGGGCGTCAATACGCAGGATATGCGCTCGGCGCTGGAATATGCGCCGGAGCGGCACATTGACAACCGCACGAGCGAGAGCGTGGGCGCGCGGGACGTGAACGCTTTCCAGTTCGACCATCCCGAAATGCGGCCCTACTACACGGAGGCGGCGGAGCAGCTTTCCGGCATCGCCGGGTTGTCACTCCACTACGGGCAGCAGATGGGCGGACGCGAGCGGACGGCGAACGGATACCGGCGCGCAAGCTATATCTTCGAGACGCCCGCGCTGCGGCAGGCAATGGACGAGGGGCTGACGCGAGGCCAGATCATCGACGCGGCGGACCGTCTGATCCGCGACCACGGACAGGAGAACGTGAAGGCCGCGAAGGTGCTGGAGCTCGTGCTGGATGATATGCTCACGAACGGCTACACCGCGGTGGACGGCTCGACCGTGGGGCCGAATCCGGATTATATTGCCGCCAAGAGCGCAATCAACGGCGCGCAGCCGGTGACGGAGCGCACGGCGGAGGAGCTGCCGATCTGGGACGTGGACGGGCTGGGCGGTGCAAACCGCGGGAGCCTGAACAGCGATTTTCAGAATATGCAGGAGCGAAGCGACGAATTCCACCGCGTCAACCGCACGGCAGAGGAGCGCACGGTGGAGCTGCACGGCAGAGCGCCGAGCGAGGTCCCGACCGTAAATCCTGCGACCGGCAAGGCGGTCAGCAAAGCCGTTTCGACCATTCTCAATTCCCCCGTGACCTCGAACGAGTTCGCCGAGGTGATTGAGCAGGCCGTCGCGGGCGGCACGTTTGACTATCTCCCCATCACGGACAAGGCCGCGCACACGGCGGCGCAGGACGCGATCCGGCGTGCGGGCGGCTATCAGACGGTGGCGGACGAATTCAACGTGCTTGCGTCGCTCGGGCAATCGGTCGGCAAGGAGAATATGGCACGCGGCATTGCCGCCTACAATGAAGCGGTCGCGGCGGGAGACCATGTGACCGCCTTTGAGCTGCTGACGAACATTGCGCAGAGCGCCCACACTTCGGCGCAGACGGTGCAGGCGATGAATCTGCTTAACCGGCTGACCCCGGCGGGGAAGCTGCTTTCCCTGCGGCGCTATGTGGACAGCGTGAACCGAAAAGCGCAGGAACGCGGGACCGGGCGCAGGCGCCGCGCCGCAGACGCGGAAACGGTGCAGACGAATTTTGTCGACCAATATGACGGCATCTTCATCGACCCGGAGCTTGCCGACGCTTACCTGACGGCGGAGAGCGACGCAGGGCGCAAGGCGGCGTGGGACGCGATCACGCAGAGCATTGCCGACCAAAGCCCGAGCACCTTCCGCGAAAAGGCGGACGCATGGCGATACCTGTCTATGCTGGGCAATCCGACCACGCACGTCCGAAACCTCGCGGGCAATGCGATCCAGCTCGTCGCGCGGACCGTGAAGAATACCATCGGTGCGCTGATCGAGCCGATGGTCGTGCGCGACAGCAGCCAGCGCACGAAAAGCGTGGTCGGGCGGAGCGGAGCCGACGCCAAGCTGCGCCAATGGGCGAAGGAGCAGTATGCCGCCGACCAGCAGAGCGCAATGGGCGGCGGGAAATACAGCGAATACAACGCCAGCGGCATTGCCAGAGAGATCGAGGAGAAGCGCCGCGCTCAGGTTTTCGGCAAAAGCGGCGTCGGCAAGGCGGTCAATGCCGCGTCCCGCTGGAACACGGAGGCGCTGGACCGCGGCGACGTGCGCTTCAATCGTCCCGCCTATGTAGAGAGCTTTGCACAGGCGCTCAAAGCCAAGGGGGTGACGGCGGAGGAAGCGCAGAGCGGCGCTAAACCGGAGCTTGTGGCGGCGGCGCGGGAATACGCCATTAACGAGGCACAGAAGGCGACCTACCGCAACACGACCGCCCTTTCGGAGCTGCTTTCCCGCGCCGGACACTATCAGGGCGACAACAAGGCGGCAAAAGCGCTCTCCATCGCCTATGACGCCGTAATGCCGTTCCGCAAGACCCCGGCAAACATTCTGACGACCGGCCTTGACTATTCTCCCGTCGGTATCGCAAAGGCTGTAAAGCAGGCGGCGGTAGACGTGAAGAGCGGCAAGGCGACGGCGGCGGACGCGGTGGACAGCTTATGCGAGGGCCTGACAGGGACCGGCATTCTGGCACTGGGCGCATACCTTGCATCGGAAGGGCTGCTGAATCTCCGCGCGGGCGACGATGATGACGAGGAGGCTTTCAACAAGACACTCGGCCATCAGGATTACGCGCTGGAGCTGGGCGGACGCTCGTACACGCTCGATTGGGCGGTGCCTGCGGCGATCCCGCTCTTTGCCGGCGCCGCACTCGTGGAGGGCGGTATGGACTTCGGCGGCCTGATGGATGCGGTGAGCAACATCGGCGACGTTGTGCTGGAGACCTCAATGCTCTCCACCTTCAACGACATCATCCGCAACATCAGCTACGCCGACAATCCGATGGCGTCCGCGGTCGGGCGCGTGGCGTCGAGCTATGCGAGCCAGTTCCTGCCCACCGTCGGCGGGAAGATCGCGTCCGCGCTGGACGATACCGTGCGCAAAAGCTATGTTGAAAGCGGCACATCGCAGCTCGAACGGGACGCGAAGTATTTCGGACAAACCGTGCTGCGCAAGACGCCGTTCGCCCGCGAAGCCATGCAGCCGAGCATTGATATGTGGGGCGAGAAGGTCAGCAACGGAGATCCGCTGCTGCGGATCATTCAGAACACCGTCTCCCCGAGCACGGTCAAGGAGATCAAAAATGATGCGGTCACGCAGGAGGTCCGGCGGCTCTATGAGGCGACCGGCGAGGGCCTGCCCTCCGCCGCGGAGAAGTCGTTCGTTGTAAACGGCGAGCGAAAGTATCTCACGGGAGAGGAGTACACGGAGTACGCGAAGGTCATGGGCCAGACGCGCAGGCAGGTTTTGGAGCCGCTGCTGAAACGCAAGGGCTATCAGAAGCTGTCCGACGCCGACAAGGCCAAGGCGGTCGGATACGCCTATGAATACGCCAATGTCAAGGGCAAGCAGGCTGTCAGCAGCTACAAGCCCAGCAACAGCAGCTTTTCCAAAGGTGCGCTTGCCAGTGTGCTACCGCCGGATATGTACATCCTTTACAAGGTAACCGCTGACAAGGATAACAATGGCAGTGTAACCAGTGTGGAATCTGCACAGGCTTTGAAGAATCTGACCGGTCTGACAGACAGACAGCGCGGTAAGGCATGGGAAGAAAAAAACAGCACCACGAAGCCGGAAAAGAACCCCTTTACCGGGGCACTGGTGGAAGCTGGAGCCAGTGTGAGTACATCTATTTCGATTCTGGACAAGTACCGGGAACTGTACAACGCAGAGGGAATGAAGCCAAAGGAAAAGGCGGCAGATTTCCGGGCGTATGTATACGGACTTGGGCTGACACCCGCCCAAATTGCGGCGGCCCAAAGCACATACACTTTCTTTGGCAGTTATCCCATCGAATGGTAAAAGAAATCCCCCGCCGGACGGCGGGGGATTTTCTTATACATAGCGGCAGTAAGAGAAAAAATAATATTATAATAAAAATATCCCCCCTGCGGCGTGCAGGGGGGCGTTTTGT
>ERZ1026864.630-NODE-630-length-19551-cov-5.819142_pt1 | contig 19551 bp, 21 predicted proteins | sample MGYA00380162_ERZ1026864 | MGnify/ENA primary metagenome ERZ1026864 (study PRJEB33269, sample SAMEA4719798) | human gut metagenome | biome: human-associated habitat; feature: organic feature; material: feces | place: Cameroon | collected 2013-10 ... | reverse complement strand
GAGAAGCGGATCATCGCAGAGGACCTCGGCTATGTGACCGACACGGTGCGGAAGCTCGTCGAGGACACGGGCTACCCTGGCATGAAGCTGCTCGAGTTCGGCTTCGATTCGCGCGAGAGCGGGGATTATCGTCCGTGCACCTGGCCGGCCAATGCTGTCTGCTATACGGGTACACACGACAATCAGACGCTGGCTGCGTGGGTGCGTGAGATATCTCCGGTTGACCGTGATTTCGCGATTCGGTATTATACTGCGTGGAAACAGGGGAAGGGAGAGGAAGTGAACGTGCGTCCGCGTCCGGAGGCGGAGCTCGCCGAGGACCGCAGCGTGACGAGGGACTTCCTTCAGTCGGACTACACCGATGCACTGATTCAGATGACGCTCGCGGCGAAGCCGGAAACCGCCATCATCCCGATGCAGGATTACCTCGGTCTGGGGGCAGAGGCGCGCATCAACACGCCGTCGACGCTCGGACAGAACTGGACCTTCCGTTTTATAGAGGAAGATTTTTCGAAGGAATGCGCGGAGAAGATCCGGCGGATGACGGAGGAGAGTCAGCGCAGCAGAAAGTAGAAAGCTATGGCAGCGAAGAAACTGACAATTAAAGAAATTGCCAAACTGTCGGGCATCAGTGTATCGACCGTGTCGCGGGCGATCAATAATCACTACGACATCAGTCCGGAGACGAAGCGCCGGGTCCAGGAGATCATCGATCAGTATGGTTATGTGCCGAACAACTCGGCGCGGAATCTAAAGCTGAACGACGCCCGGAACATCGCGGTGCTCGTGAAGGGAATTACGAACCCCTTCTTCACGAGCATGATCAAGGTGTTTGAGAAGGAGTGTTCGGATCATGATTACTCCCTGGTGCTCGAGCACGTCGAGGAGGAGCAGGATGAGACTGAGCTCGCGGCGCTGCTCGAGAAGGAGAAGCGCCTGAACGGCATCATCTTCCTCGGCGGCAATCCGGTGCAGTCGGTGGAACGTCTGCAGCGCCTGACGGTTCCGTTCGTGTTCTGCTCGGTGGCTGTTCCGGACCGGAAGGCCTTCGCAGAGTACTCTTATGTGGCGATCGATGACCGGGTAGAGGCCGAAAAGGTGTGCGATTATCTGATCGGACAGGGGCGGAAGCGGATCGCGATTCTCAGCGATGCGGAATCCGATATCAGTAACGGTATGCTCCGTCTGGAGGGTTACCTGCATTCGCTTCGGAAGCATGGCCTCGAGTCGGATCCGGAACTGATCTGTCGGCCGATCTCGATTCAGAAGACCTATACCTATGAGAATGGATATCAGCGGACGGTGGACCTGATCCAATCAGGCACGAAGTTCGACGCGATCTTCGCCATCGCGGATTCCATCGCGATCGGCTGTCTCCGGGCGCTCCGCGATCAGGGCTTACGCGTGCCGGAGGATGTCGCGGTTATCGGCTTCGATGGACTCGAGATCGGGCACTATCTGACGCCAGCGCTCTCGACACTGGCACAGCCGATGGACGAGATGGCTGAAGCCTCGATGCACGCCCTCCTCGGACTCCTCGAAGAGCGCGAGAAGGAAGTCGCCGCGAAGCTCGCCGGTGGCAGTGCGGAAGTAAAAGAAAAGACAGCGAAATTCCAGCAGATCTTCCCTGGAGAACTGAAGATCCGAGAAAGCTGCTGAGGAGAATGGACGAGGGCGGAAACGCCCTCGTTTTTTGCTACCGCCCCTCCGGGGTCCCCCTACCTTAACGGTTGCCCATTACGAAATTCTTAATTTACAGGAACAGTACATGAAAATTACGAAATACCACATATGATGCTTCAAAAACCTGTATAATAGAGGACAGATACTATTTATAGTGCAGTAAAGGAGCGTGGCGTATATGTTTGTACTTGTATTGTTGCTTTTAGTCATCGTGGTGCTGATGCGGATGATCTGCATCGTGCCGCAGGGACATGCGTATGTGACGGAGATGCTGGGGCAGTACAGCGGCACCTGGGGTGCGGGTCTTCACTTCAAGATTCCGATCGTGCAGCGCGTCATCAAGAAGGTGAGCCTGAAGGAGCAGGTGCTGGACTTCCCGCCGCAGCCGGTGATCACGAAGGATAATGTTACCATGACCATCGATTCGGTGGTGTTCATGAAGGTGCAGGATCCGAAGCTTTTTGTGTACGGCGTCGAGAATCCGCTGTCGGGTCTTCAGAATCTGTCGGCGACGACGCTGCGTGCGATCATCGGTGACATGGAGCTCGATCAGACCCTGACGAGTCGTGATCAGATCAATGCACGCATGCAGACGACACTGGATGTGGCGACCGATCCGTGGGGCATCAAGGTAACGAGAGTCGAAATCAAGAATATCCAGCCGCCGAAGGAGATCGAGGAGGTCATGACGAAGCAGATGCGTGCAGAGCGTGAGCGTCGTCAGACGGTGCTCGAGGCACAGGCACATCAGGAAGCGGTCGTCACGAGAGCGAAGGGTGACCAGCAGGCGAAGGTTATCGCTGCACAGGCGGAGAGAGATGCGCAGATCGCCCTCGCAGAAGGTAAGGCCAGAAGCATTGACCTCGTCTATGAGGCGGAAGCGCGTGGTATCGAGCGTCTGAATCGTGCGCAGGTCAGCGAGGGCGTGCTGAAGCTGAAGGGGCTCGATGCGCTGAAGGAGGTTTCCAACGGTCGTGCGACGAAGATCTTCATGCCGTCCGACATCACGCAGGCGGTTTCTACGCTCGGCGTCGTCGGCGAGAGCCTCGGCATTGGAGATGCGACCGCGGTCGATCACAGTGCGCCGGCAGCCCCGAAGGCACCGGTTGATCCGTGCATCGGTGAAGAATCCAGTGCGACGACGGTAGGCGCGGCAGCGACCGGCCACCAGATTGCACATGAGGTGCAGTCCAGCTACGGAAAGCTGGGTGTAGACCAGTAATACAAAAAAGCTGTCGTACGACCAGATGAAAATTCTGGCTGTACGGCAGCTTTTTTTATATCCGAAATCCGATCGTAGGCATGATGACGGCAGATAATGATTACCATGCCTGCTTTTGCGATCGATTTTATAGGCATGATGTTCACAAATCGGGATAAGCATGCCTACGGTTAACCTGGTAATAGGGCCATTTCCGTAGGCATGTTGACGTTTTAAAGCGCTTACCGTGCCTGCAAATGAATGGGGTCAGACCCCCTTCTTACGAAATTCTTAAGATGCGCTGTCGGCCTCCTGGAAGAGGTCGTTCAGGTAGATGACCTGGGCGACGGCGGAGGTGACGCGGTAGAGGACCTTCTTTTCGAAGGAGACGCCGTCGGTGTGGAGCGGGGTTTCGTCGCGGTCCTCGAAGAGGATGATGAGCTTCTTTTCGAGTTCGATGCAGAAGTAGTTGTAGGCGATCGGGAGCGGGTAGCTTTTCTTCTGCATGTCGATGAGCGAGGCGATGTGGTCCATCGCGAGGACCTGCTTCACGAGGACGAGGAAGATCGCGTAGGCGATCTGGTCGGCGTAGTACTGCTTCTTCAGTGGTCGGTCAATGTAGCCTTTCTTCACGTAGTTGCTGATCATCGAGGAGGTGACCGGGATGTTCAGCGGTGAGAGGCATTCGTTGATATACTTCACGGTCTGCTCGAGGTAGAGTCCGACGTTCGGGAGCTCATCGTAGCGTGGCATCCGGAAATCTCTGGCTAAAAAGTTCATTTGTTTTCCCCCTGTTCTGACGAATCAATATCCAGTATTCTACATCGGTTTTTTGAAAACCGCAATAGGGTTTTAAAAGAGCTTGACAAAGTAATACGGAATGGCTACTATACAACATGACAAAAGATTTCGGAAAACCGATGATTTAGAGGTAAAAGCGATGAAGATGAGAATTGTGGCGGATTCGTCCGCGAATCTGTTAGAGATGAAGGATGTGGAGTTCGCGAGTGTGCCGGTGCACATCATCGTGGGCGAGCAGGACTATGCGGATACGGCGGAGATCGATCTCGCGGCCTACCAGCAGCATCTCCGGGACTACAAGGGGAAGACGACCACGGCGGCACCGAGTCCGGGCGAGTGGGAGGAGGCCTTCGGCGATGCGGATGTCATCTTCTGCTTCACGCTGACAGGGGCAATGTCGGGGACCCACAACAGCGCGGTGATCGCCGGGGAGAGCTACGAGAGCGAGCATCCGGGTGCGAAGGTGTACGTCGTGGATTCCCTGTCGACGGGGCCGGAGATCTACCTGCTGGCGGAGAAGACGCGCGAGCTGATTCTGGCGGGGCTCACGCCGGAGAAGATCTATGAGGAGATCCGGGCATACCAGCAGACGACGCATCTCTACTTCTCGCTGGCCTCGGTGGATAATTTCGCGAAGAATGGCCGTGTGAGCCACGTGATCGCGAAGGGCATCGGCCTCATGGGCATCCGGATCGTGGGAACCGCGAGTCCGGAGGGAACGCTCGACTTCAAGGGCAAGTGCCGTGGTGATAAGAAGGTGCTGGCGCTGATTCTCGAGAAAATGAAGGAACTCGGATACAGGGGTGGCCGGGTCGTCATCGCGCACAACCAGAACGAGGAGGCGGCGCTGCAGCTGAAGATGCGGATCGAGGAGCTGTTTGGTACCTTCAATGGCGTGATCCACCCGGAGCGGGCGCTGTGCTGCTATTACGCAGAGCCGGGCTCGGTGATGGTCGGATTTGAGGCGTAAAGCGATTGCGTCCCTCTTTTCAATACTGTAAAATGATGGGAAAAAGGGAGGCAGTGTGATGAACGAGAATCAGACAGGTGCACGGATGCTTACATTTTCGGACGGCAGTACGCTGGATCCGGCGATCGTGCTCTATATTATGATGCGACGAAACTACGCAGAGTTTCACCTGGCAGGTGGGAAGACCAAGGATGCCCGCGTGACCATGGCGCAGCTGGAGACGCGGCTCGGTGAGGATTTCGTGAAGATTCACCGGAGTACCCTGGTTTCTGTTCGCGCCATCCATGATGTGACGGATACGGTCAATCTGAACAATGGCGAGATGCTGAACTATGCCGCCAGTAAAAAGGCATGGCTGCAGTCGGAAATCAAGAAGCGGAAGAAGAACCTGCTGCAGGTTCTGCCGGAGGCCGGAAAGACGGATTTCCGGGAGCATTATCGGGTTTTTGACAACCTTCCGTTCGCGTTCACGGATATCGAGATGGTCTTCGACGAGAAGAGCAGCGCCGTGGACTGGATCTTCCGCTACGGAAATCCTGCACTGGCCGAGCTCGAGAAGCTGCCGCTTGAGACCATGATCGGCGCCTCCTTCGGCAGTCTCTTCCCCAACATGGACGCCAAGTGGCTGCGCTCCTATGAACGCTCCGTCCTCTATGGAGAGACCCTGGAGATCCTCGATTATTCCCCGGAGATCGACAGCTACCTGAAAATCATCAGCTTCCCGACCTTCCCCGGACACTGCGGCTGCATCCTCTTCGATGTCAGCAAAATCCGTTTCGCAAACACACCGTCCCCGGCCGAGCGGGCAATGCTTCTGTACCTGACACAGATGGCCCGAAGCTGAGGGGATGAATCTGCCGGTATACGTGTTTGTGTATGCACTGAACAGACAAACTGAATATGATGAGACGAAAATCCCGCGCTGAGGTGAGAAACCGGCGCGGGATTTTTGAGCCTCAGTACACTTCTGAATGTAAAGTATTCTTGACATAATGACGTCTCTGATATATGCTGTAGGTGTAAGATATAGTTTACATAATGTCGGAAGGAGGTCGGCGTATATGTCAGAGATTTTCGCATTTACGGCTGCATTTGTTGCGGTGCAGGTATTTAAGATCATTATGTTTAAGAAGGATAAGGACTACAGTGGTTATGATGAGCGGCAGGAGCTGATCCGCGGGAGGGCATTTCGCTACGGCTTTTTGACATTGGCCTTCATGCTTGCGGCAGCGGTGCTGTGGGAGGAGTGCGTAGGTGCACTGCCGATCGAGTTTTCACTCCTCATGATGGCCTGCCTTATGGTGGGATGTCTGGTGGTCATCCTCTATGATATCTGGAAGGATGCGTACTGGGGCATCCGGCAGACGTCGGGATCGAACGCCGCCATCGTGCTCATGGTGGCGGTGATGGTGATGCAGTACCTGGGTTTCCGGGGGCATGCCAATGCCGGCGACGTAATCGTCGATGGCATCCTCACCTGGGATGGCGGCATCTATCTGCTGATTTTTGCTTTCTTCGCGCTGATCATCGTGAACCTGCTGCTGAAAGCGTGGGTGGATAAACGAGGAGGTTCGGCGGAATGAAGAACCGGAAGATGAAATACTATATCGATATGCGAGGAAGATTCGGTGGGATGGAAAAACGGAAGATAAAATGCGTGAAAAACGGTGTCAATCGGTGGGAGGTCTGCTGAAATGAAAAACCTGAAGATGAAATCGGCGCGGGCGGCGCTGGATCTGTCGCAGCAGCAGCTGGCGGATCTCGTCGGCGTGTCGCGGCAGACCATCAACGCCATCGAAAAGGGCGATTATAATCCGACGATTCGACTCTGCATCGCAATCTGCAAGGCGCTGAACCGGACACTGGACGAACTGTTCTGGGAGGAAGTGTGAACCTGGCTTCAAAAACGTTTGAAATGAAGGAAGAGACTCCTTATGATGAAAGAGAAGAAGCGGATTTGATTGATTAGAGCGCGGATAGATGTACGGTGACAAAATGGAGAAAATCAGATTTCAGATATGTGAAAAGGAGCTTACGCTGTATCCGGCGGTGGGCGAGAACAGGCCACTGATCGTTTTCAATACGGTGATGGGAGACGGAGAAGAGCTTGCGCAGGCGCTTCGGGCGCAGGATGCGGCGGACTGCAACCTGCTGGTAGTCGGAAAGCTTCAGTGGTATCACGATATGACGCCGTGGAGCTGTCCGCCGCTGTCAAAGCGGGATCCGGCTGCTACGGGAGGAGCGGATGCTTATCTGGAGACATTGGCGTCGGAAATCGTGCCGGCAGCCAGAGAAAAGATCCGGGGAAGCGCGCCGTACGTCGGCATTGCAGGGTACTCGCTGGCCGGACTGTTCGCGCTCTATGCGATGTACCGCTGCGACTGCTTCGCGCGGGTGGCCAGCATGTCCGGCTCCCTGTGGTTTCCGAAGTTCCGGGAATACGTGCTTCGGCATGAGCTGATGCGGAAGCCGGAGAAGCTCTACATGTCGTTAGGGGATGCCGAGGCGAAGACGAAGCATGCGGTACTGAAGACCGTGCAGGAAAATACGGAGGCGATCGTCCGGCGCTATGAAGCGCTTGGCGTGGATGTGCGCTGGGAGCTGAACCCCGGAAATCACTTCCGGGACACGGCGATGCGAAGCGCGAAAGGCATCCGGGCGATACTGGAAGCGTGAAACAGGATTCGTTGACAGCATTAGCTGCAAAACATATAATAGAACTAAACAAAATGGATAAATATAATCTGATTTATTAAGAAAGGAGGGGGGAGACATGCTATATGATTATATTAAAACGCATTATAAAGAGACTGAGCCGATTTTCTTTTCTGATCTGGAACTGGGAAATAGAACGAAATCTGCGTTGACACAGCAATTGAAGACGTTATGTAATCAAGGGTTGCTTATGAAATATGATAAGGGAATATATTATATGCCTAAGACGACCCTGTTACATACTACGGTTGGGCCGAATGCGGATATGGTTGCCAGGTATCGGTTCATTTCAAGAGGAGACCGTATCGAAGGGTTCTATAGCGGGAATTCATTTGCAAATCAGCTGGGAATAAGCACACAGGTACCAAGAATCGTTGAAATCGTAAGCAATAATACAAATTCTTCTGACCGGAAAGTACGTATCGGAAACCGGTTTTTTTATGTGAAAAAGCCGGTTGTTCAGATTACGAATGAGAACATATATGTTTTGCAAATGCTGGATCTGCTTAAAAATCTGGATGCATATCTTGATTATTCATATGCAGAGGCGAAGGCAAAGTTTGCGGACTATATCTCGATTCATGGAATCAGGAAAAAGGATGTAGACCATTATATCAGAAAATACCCTGTGTCCACCTTTAAATATTATTACGAACTGGAGCTTGAGCATGTACTTGCATAAAGAAAACCGAGAGCTGTTTCGTGATGTGATTTTATTAGTTTCCGAAAGATCCGAAGTGAGTGAGGATATTGTTGAGAAGGACTATTATGTCACGATGATTTTAAAGAAATTATCAGAAATTGATTATCCGGTCGTCTTTAAAGGCGGGACTTCACTTTCGAAAGCATTTCATGTAATTGACCGATTTTCAGAAGATATAGATATTACATTCACAGAGCATCTGGGAGAGGCGCGGCGGAAAAAACTGAAATACAATATTCTGAAGCCCATTGCGGATGAGTTATCGCTGGATATTCGTAATTTTAATATGATTGAAAGCGATAAGAATCTGAACCATTATGATTTTTATTATGAGTCTGTGGTGAATGATCGCATAGCGAATGCGATTCCGCCGTATGTTAAATTAGAAACATCATTGATGTCCTATGCCTTCCCTACAGAAGAAAGAGAAATCGGTAATTACATACTGGATGTACTTGGTACAACCGAGGAAGAGCTGATGAGGACCTATGATCTTACACCATTTTCTATGAGAGTTCAGTCATTAAATCGCACATTGATAGATAAGATTTTTGCCGTATGTGATTATTACATGCAAGGAAAGAACCATAGAAATGCTCGACATTTATACGACATATATAAACTTTCAGAGCAGATTGAAATTGATGACAGATTCCTTGAGCTGGTTTCAGAGGTGCGACACCATCGAATAGGACTCGGACCTCAAATTGCGCCAGCCGCTCCTTTAGATGTTGACATACTGAGCTTGGCAGAGGCATTGTGCGATCAGGATTTTTATAAAGACGATTATGAGGAAACTACTGTTAAGCTGATTTCAGATTCGCTGAGCTATGATGTGGTGAAAAATCGCTATAGAATGTTGGCAGAACGGATTTTTGGTTAACTGTTAAGACGGCAGATTTGATTGATTTTGATGATAGAGGATGAAAGGAAGGACAGGACGATGAGCGAAGAGAGATATGCCATCATTTTCAGCAGCATAACGGGCAACACGAGGAAGCTCGCGGATACGATTCGTGGGGCACTGCCGGAGGAGCTGTGTGATTATTTTGGGGATGCAAAATCCGCAGATCCTGATGCAGAGATGATCTATGTGGGATTCTGGACGGACAAGGGCACGGCGGATCAGGCGTGCCTGGAGCTGCTGGGCAGGCTGAAAAACAAAAAGATTTTCCTGTTTGGTACCGCGGGCTTCGGCGGCAGTGAAGCCTACTATCAGAAGATCCTCGCGAATGTCCGCACGGCCATCGACACAAGTAACACGGTGGTCGGAGAGTACATGTGCCAGGGCAGGATGCCGCAGGCGGTACGGGACCGCTATGTGAAGATGAAGGAGATGCCGGATGCGAAGCCGAATCTGGATGCGCTGATCGAGAACTTCGACCAGGCACTTTCGCACCCGGATCAGGAGGATCTGGAAAGACTTCGGAAGATGATTGCAGGGTGACGGTCTCGTTCACCTGTAGTCACAGGTCATCTGAGGGACCCGGAGGGGCGGCAATGGAGGCACGGTCTCTACGTATGGCCTCCATTACCGCCCCTCCGGGGCCCATGGCTGACCTGTGACACACTGTCGTATACAGAACGGAACATGCCTCGCTATGCGTGTTCCGTTCTGCTTTTGTTTATGATAAAATAGTTCCAATTTCTGTATTTGGGAGAGTGTAGCATGTACGAGCGAATCATGATTCTGATTATGGCGCTGATCGTCGATCTGGTGTTCGGGGATCCGCACAACTGGTTCCATCCGGTGATGGCGATGGGGCGCGGTATCGAGTGGCTGGAGAAGTTCCTGCGCCGGAGTCTCCATATCTCGGATGATCCGGAGGCGGACCGCGGGAAGAAGCAGTTCGCGGGGGCGATCCTCGTCGTGCTGATGCTCGTGATCTTCACCGTCATCCCGCTCATCATCCACAACATCGCGACGATGTTCGGCGAGACCCTGACCTGGGCGATCGACGCCTTCCTCGCGTACCAGATGCTCGCGATGAAGCAGCTGAAGCGGGAATCCATGAAGGTCTATGAGGCCCTCAGGCGGAAAAACATCAAGGATGCGCGTGATGCGGTCTCGATGATCGTGGGCCGTGACACGAAGCGCCTCAACATGACCGGTGTCACGAAGGCAGCGGTCGAGACCGTCGCGGAGAATGCTTCCGACGGGGTGGTAGCACCCCTCCTGTTCATGATGGTGTTCGGTGTGGCCGGTGGCTGGTTCTATAAGACCGTCAACACCATGGACTCCATGATCGGCTACAAGAACGACCAGTATAAGTACTTCGGCACTGCGGCCGCCCGTCTCGATGATATCTGCAACTTCATCCCGGCGCGTATCAGCGCCCTCTTCATGTGCATCGCGGCCATGTTCCTGGGCCTCGACTGGAAGGGTGCGTTCCGCATCTGGCGTCGCGACGCGCGGAAGTCCACGAGCCCGAACTCCGGACAGACGGAAGCCGCCATGGCCGGTGCACTCGGCGTCGAGCTCCTCGGGGACGCATACTACTTCGGAAAGCTCGTCCACAAGCCGGCGATCGGCGACCGTAAGCGCGAGATCACCCCGGAGGACATCGAAACGGCGAACCGCATCATGTACCTGAGCGTGTTCATGATCTACTTCGTCGGCATCATGATCATGCGGACGGTGATGCTGTACACAGGATGGGTTTAAATATGAACTATGTACATGGCGGCGATGTGTATCGTCGCGCAGTTGATCTCGATTATTCTGTAAATATCAATCCGCTGGGCATGCCTCCACGGGCGTGTGCAGCGGCGAAGCACGGCGTCGACCAGAGCACTGCCTATCCGGACTGGAAGGTGGAGAAGCTCCGCGACGCCGTCGTTTCATTTCTGAACCGGAAGTTTGCGCCGGTCGCGCCGGAGTGGATCAGCTTCGGCAATGGTGCGGCGGATCTGATCTACCGTCTGATGCAGGTGTTTCGACCGCAGCAGGTCGTCGTCGCGGCACCGGCTTTCGCCGAGTACAGCGTCGCCGCGGAGCGCGTGGGGGCGCAGGTCGTCCCGGTGTATCTGCCGGAGGCGGACGACTTTTCATTTACGCCGGCGGTGGAAGCTGAGTTCATCCGGGCCATCGAAGCGGCACCGTCCGGCTCCGCGGTGTTTCTCTGTAACCCGAACAATCCGGATGGCAATGTCATCCGCGCGGAGGTACTGCAGCGTATCGCGGCGGTCTGTGAAGCGCGAAACAGCTGGCTCATCGTGGATGAGTGCTTCCTGCCGTTTCTGTGTTCGGGCGACAGCTCGAACCGGACGGAGGAGCGTTTCAGTGAAATGGACGGCGGGCAGGAAGCAGGGAAGCATGCGGTTCGGACGCCGAAGGCTATTTACTCCGACGATCGCTCGAATGCAGCAGCGACGCAATTTTCGAATGCGGAGCATGCGCTGCGCCCGAGCGAACAGACATGCAGTATGGTACCATCGCTTCGGGCATTTCCGCATCTTGTGATCCTGCGTGCCTTTACGAAAATCTACGGCATGCCGGGGCTTCGCCTCGGCTACATGCTGACGGCGGCGCAGGTGCTGACGGACGCGGTGCGGGAAACCATGACGCCGTGGGAGATCAACCTTCCGGCGCAGCTCGCCGGTGTGGCGGCCCTCGAGGAAAGCGAATTTGTGGAGAAGACACGGGCACTGATCCGTGAGGAGCGGGCCTTCCTGGTGCAGGCGCTCCCGACACTTCCGTATGTGGAGAAGGTTTATGTGCCGGTATCGGATGCGAACTTCATCCTGTTCCGTACGGAGAAGGGCGCGCCGGATCTGAAGGGGCGGCTGCTGGAGAGGAGCGTGCTGATTCGTGCCTGTGGGAACTATGAGGGGCTGGATGAGCGCTACTACCGGATCTGCGTGCGGACGCACGAGGAGAACCTGGAGCTGATTCAGAGATGGAGAACTTTATACAATACGTATCCGGCATGAATCCTGACGATGAGAACAGGCACATGAAACCGGCAGAAAAAAGAGGAGCGGTATGCACGCGGACGAAATGAAAAAGGAAGCTGGGTTAAAATCAGATACAGTACCGAAGGCCGGCATGACGCCCCACCGCGCGCGTGCGATTATGGTGCAGGGCACGATGTCGAACGCGGGGAAGAGTCTGCTGGTGGCGGGGCTCTGCCGCATCTTCCATGAGGATGGCTATCGGGTCGCGCCGTTTAAGGCACAGAACATGGCGCTCAACAGCTTCATCACAGCTGAGGGGCTCGAGATGGGTCGCGCGCAGGTCGTCCAGGCAGAGGCCGCCGGCATTGGCCCAGATGCGCGGATGAATCCGATTCTGCTGAAGCCGACCACGGATGTCGGCTCGCAGGTGATCGTGCGCGGGCGGGCGCAGGGCAATATGACGGCGCGGGAGTACTATCGCAACAAGCGGGCGCTGCTGCCGGTCGTGCGTGAGACCTACGAATCGCTTGCGGCGGAGTATGACATCATCGTGATCGAGGGCGCGGGGAGTCCGGCGGAGGTGAATCTCCGGGAGGACGACCTCGTCAATATGGGCATGGCGGCGATCGCGGACGCGCCGGTGCTGCTGGTCGGGGACATCGACCGGGGCGGTGTGTTTGCGCAGCTGCTCGGAACGATCGAGCTGCTGGAGCCGGAGGAGCGGGCGCGGATCCGGGGCCTCATCATCAACAAGTTCCGCGGCGACAAGACGATCCTCGATCCGGGGCTCGACATCCTCGAGGCGCGGACCGGCAAGGCGGTGCTCGGCGTGGTGCCGTATCTCGATGTCGCGCTGGAGGACGAGGACTCGCTGTCGACGGCGCTCGAGCAGCGGCAGGCAGAGGGTGGCATCGACATCGCGGTGATCCGTCTGCCGCGCATCAGTAATTTCACGGATTTCACGGCGCTCGCGACCGAGCCGGGCGTTTCGGTCCGCTATGTGTCGAGCGTGCGCGAGCTCGGCGAGCCGGATGTGCTGATCCTGCCGGGCACGAAGAGCACGATCCGCGACCTCGACTGGCTGCGGAGCACCGGTCTCGAGGCGAAGATCCTGCAGAAGCAGGCGCGCGGCACGCTGATTCTCGGCATCTGCGGCGGCTTTCAGATGCTCGGCACCGAGGTCGTCGATGTCGAGGGCGTGGAAGGGCCGGCGGGGGCCTGTGCGCGGGGCCTCGGGCTCCTGCCGCTCCGCACGGAATTCGAGGCGGAGAAGACCCGGACGCAGACGAGTCTCGTGCTCGAGGGGCTGACGGGTGAGTTCGCGGCGCTGAACGGCCAGCGCGTCGACGGCTACGAGATTCACATGGGGCGCACGATGCCGGACCGTCGAACGAGCGATGCAGCGAGCGCGTTGCATCTGCAGATGGCCGGGTACGCCGATGCTATGGCGACGGCAGGTTCGGCATCCGGTTCGACCACGACCAGCCGTCCGTCGGAGAGCTGCATCTACGCACAGGAGGGCAATGTCTTCGGCACCTACCTGCATGGCTTCTTCGATCGTGATGGGCTCCGGAACGCCTTCGTGGAGCGACTGTGTCGACGAAAAGGCATTGACCCGGGAGGCCGCGAGGTCGTAAACTATGAAGCATTCAAGGAAGCGCAGTTTGCGAAGCTGAGCGCGGCGCTCAGGGCGTCGCTCAACATGGCGCAGATCTACGAAATTCTGCAGGGTGAGCAGGCCTGAGCAGTGCCGCGACGGAAACCCGGCAGCTGACAGAAGGGCCGGGGCCGCGGCGATCAGCTGTGCATGCAGGAAACCGCAGATGGAGAGCACGAAGGGGGCTCGACGGAATAATGATCGAAATCTACCACGGTGATGGAAAAGGGAAGACGACGGCGGCGATTGGGGCCGCGGTGCGGGCTGTGGGCCACAGTGTGCCCGTGGTGTTCTGCCAGTTCCTGAAGGACGGGCTGTCCGGCGAGATCAGTACACTGGAGAAGATCCCGGGCGTGTTCGTGCTGCTCCCGGAGCATTGCTACGGCTTCACCTTCCGGATGACGGAGGAGGAGAAACGGGCGACCCGTGCGGACTCGAATACCCTGTTCCGGCGCGCGGTGCACACGATGGAGATCCTGCAGAAAACGGAGCCGCGGCGCGCCGAGGCCGCCCGTGCCCGGAAGGAGAAGATCGGTGTCGTGAAGCATGAGCCGGAGAAACCGGAAATCGCGGGCCTCTTCGTCTTCGACGAGATCCTGGACGTCCTGAATAAGGGACTCCTCGACCGAGACCTCCTGATCCACTTCCTGTTCCGCCTCCCGCAGAACATGGAGGTCATCCTGACCGGCCGGAACCCGGACATCACCCTCCTCTCGATGGCGGATTACGTCACGAATATGGAGAAGGAAAAGCACCCGTACGACGACGGCATCACGGCGCGCGTCGGCGTGGAGAAGTGAAGACGCCGGACTCCGAACGGAATCGGAGCGGGCGTTCAGCATCAAGGCGAGAATCAGCGGAAAAGCGCGGGACACGCTCCGGCAGCAGGAGGATATCGTGGAAATCAAACTGGAACATATCGAACCGAAGGATATCGAGCGTCATTCGATGGCGCTGATTCAGCAGGAGCTGGACCGTCGCCATATCCGCCTCGATGCGGTGGAGGCGCCGATTGTGAAGCGCTGCATTCATACCTCCGCGGACTTCGACTACGCCGAGAACCTCGTGTTTTCGGCCAATGCCGTCGACCGCATGCGCACGTCGCTCCGCACGGGGGCGATCGTCGTCACCGACACGGAGATGGCGCGCGCGGGCATCAGTAAGAAGGCGCTCGCCGCACTGGGGGCGGAGACGCGCTGCTTCATGAGTGATCCGGATGTGGCGGCGGAGGCGCGGGCGCGCGGTGTGACGCGCGCGGTCGTGAGTATGGAGTACGCGGCGCGAATCAAGGACCGCCCGCTGATCTTCGCGATCGGAAACGCACCGACCGCGCTGATCGAGCTCTATCGCCTGATTCATGACCGCGGGCTGCGTCCCGCCGGCATCATCGGCGTGCCCGTCGGCTTCGTCAATGTCGTCGAGGCGAAGGAGCTGATCCTGAGCCTCGCGGAGGAGACCGCACCGATCGGCGACATCCCGTGGATCGTCGCGCGCGGACGGAAGGGCGGTTCGAACATCGCCGCCTGCATCGTGAACGCGTTACTGTACGGCATCGACGATGTGAAGCGATGATTCAGTTCATGCAGAGGGCCTCCGTTGCCGCCCCTCCGGGGACCCACTACCTGAACTGTTACATGAAAAAATATTTATAGAAGAAACTGCACTGGTAAAGGAGAGACAGCATGGCAGATCGGATGTTTGATTTTAATCAGTTGGAAGACGAGGCGAAGGCACAGGCGGAGGCCGCTGCAGGCGTGAAGACCGCGGCGGGCTGGACAGTGCTGCGCTGCACGAATGATCGGGCGGAAGCGGCACACCCGATTCTCACCCTGGCGGATCCGGAGCGGAAGCTTCCGCACCATGCGCTCGGCGTCTTCCTGAATCCGGTGCGCGGTACCACCTTTGCCTGGACCGACGGGAAGACCGAGGCCAATGTCAGCGGCCGGGACAAGGATGGCCGCGACCTGAGCGTACCGATCGTCAGCATTGACCAGCGATTCGTGGCGCTCGAGCACTGGCTCGGGGAGAACCATGTGTCACTCCGGCTGTCGGGTGAGCACACGAGCGAGGGCTACGCAGTGTACCGTATCCGGGCGATGGCGGCGGATGGCGAGCGGATCCAGACCGAGCGGGATGATTTCCTGCAGCTTGTGATCCGGCGACTCCTCGAGAGCCGTGCGCCGGAGGAGAAGAGTGACGCGGAGGCCGCGTTCGATGCGGAGGAGCGCGAGGGCAAGAATCCGGGGACGACACCGATTTCGGACCTCAATTCCATGCTGAATTATCTCGCCTGTGCGGGGCAGACCCTGCCGGAGAATATGCGGGCGTGGGCCGAGCGAAACGTTGCGACGATTCGTTCGAGCACGATCAGTCCGGAGGAGCGGCGGCATGCGGAGCGTGCGCTCCAGATGGTGCTGAACATCCAGTGGAAGGGCGACTACTTCGAGTCCATCGATCCGGTGAAGGCGCGGGCGATCCTCGACGAGGAGCTGTATGGGCTCGAGCGCGTGAAGCAGCGCATCATGGAGACCATCATCCAGATCAATCGTACACACACGCTGCCGGCGTACGGCCTGCTGCTGGCGGGGCCTGCGGGCATCGGCAAGTCGCAGCTCGCCTATGCGGTGGCGCGCATCCTCCGGCTCCCGTGGACGAGCCTCGACATGAGTGCGATCCATGACTCGGAGGCGCTGACGGGCAGCCCGCGCGTCTACGCAAACGCGAAGCCGGGGCGCATCATGGAGGCATTCGCCCAGAGCGGCGCAAGCAACACCGTCTTCATCATCAACGAGCTCGACAAGGCCGACCACAACAGCATCAACGGCAATCCGGCGGATGCACTGCTGACGCTGCTCGACAACATCGGCTACACCGACAACTATATCGAGTGCCGCATCCCGACCGCGGGCGTCTACCCGGTCGCGACGGCGAATGACAAGAACCGCATCAGCGCGCCGCTTATGAGCCGCTTTGCGGTGATCGACATCCCGGACTACACCCCGGAGGAGAAACGGACGATCTTCAAGCGCTTCTCGCTGCCGAAGGTGCTGAAGCGCATGGGCATGCGGCCGGAAGAGTGTGTGGTGGAGGACCGCGCGATCGACGTGATCCTCGAGAAGTACCGGAATGACACGGGCTGCCGCGACCTCGAGCAGGCCGCCGAGCACCTCGCCGCGAACGCCCTCTACCAGATCGAAACGACCGGTGTGAAGACCGTGACCTTCGACGCGCATACGACACGGATGTTGCTGTTCTGATGTATATTCCGGCGCCGGAAACAGGAATATACAGTTTAGACTGGGGTCCGGAGTACCGGCAGCGGATGCACAATACTCCGAGCCCCCTTCACTGAACGATTATAAGGAAAGAGGATTATGGATAATAAGAAACTGAGAACTGCACTGTTTTTACATATCGTGCTGGTGGTGCTCGAGATGATCGACACGAACTACGCCTACGCGAAGGACGGCCTCGGCATGCTGATTTACTACACCGAGGATTCAAACCTGCTCTGCCTCATCGTGAGCGCGCTGTTTACGCTCGTGATGCTGCCGATCATCTTTAAGGGCCAGACGAACGGCTTCGTCTCGACCTTTCTGATGCGGAATTACCGGAAGGACGGGGAAGAGAAGGTGACGATTCCGACGCTGCTCCTGGTTCTGCGCTACGTGACGAGCTGTTGTCTGCTCGTGACCTTCCTCGTCGTGATCTTCGTGCTCGGCCCGACGGACGGCTACCGCGAGATGCTGCTCGATGGCACGCACCTCATCAACCACGTCGGCGCGCCGCTCCTGTCGCTCTACATCTTCCTCTGCCTCGAGACCGAGCCGCGGCAGAAGCTCCCGAAGTGGGCACCGCTCTGCGCCGTGGCGACGACGATTGCCTACGCGATTCCGGTGCTGATCCTGAACATCGCGAAGCTCTATGTCGGCCCGTACCCGTTCCTGCACGTCTACGAGCAGCCGGTGTACATGTCCGTGTTCTGGATCCTCGCGATCATCGGCGGAAATGTTCTCATCGCACGTCTCGTCCAGATGGTTTATAATAGACGTATCAAGTGAGCGGAGGAGAGCGCATGATTCTATATATGACATCAACGCCTGGTGGAATCAACCGGGCGACGGGGCGGCCGGAGCTGCTCAGTAATAAAAATCATTTCGTGGATCGGCTGAAGGAGGACTGGAAGCCGCACAGCAAGTGTGTGCTGATCGCTTCCGAGCCGGATGATACGAAGTTTAACAGTGCCATGGCGAAGACCTATCTCGAGTGCTTCAACCGCTCTGGGCTGTCCATGGATTCGATCGATGTGCTGGATCGGCGGGAGCCGAAGACGGTGGAGATTCTCGACCGTTTCGATGTCGTGATCCTCGCGGGCGGGCATGTGCCGACGGAGAATGCCTGGTTTCACCAGATCAAGCTTCGCGAGCACCTGCAGCACTTCCGGGGCATCGTCATCGGCATCAGTGCCGGCACGATGAACTGTGCGGAGGTGGTCTATGCGCAGCCGGAGGAGGAAGGTGAGGCGGTGAACCCGCATTATCAGCGCTTCCTCGAGGGACTGGGCCTCACGAAGACGAAGGTCATCCCGCACTATAATCAGACGATCGACGCGGTGCTGGACGGCAAGCGGCTGTACCAGGACATCACCTTCCCGGACAGCATGGGCGAGTCCTTCTACTGCCTGACGGATGGTGCGTATATCCGGAAGGACACGAAGACGAAGAAGGAAATGCTTTATGGCGAGGCGTATCTGATCTCCGACGGCGAGATCGGCATGATCAGTAAGACCGGCGGCGAGTTCGAGATCCCGGTGAAGCGGCGCATCCCGAAGTTTCTGCTGCTGGGTATGGCAATGCTGGCGCTCGGCACGCTGATCGGGGCCGTGGTGACGCGACGGATCATGGAGGATGATTGATGGCTCCGGCCGACGGCATTGGCAAAATAAGAGATAGAGGTGAAAAGATGAGTGTAAAGCTGGAATTTCCGGATGAGTATATCAACATTCTGCGTTCGTACGCGGAGCAGAACAATGTAACGGTCGAGACGGCGCTGGCGGATACGCTGGAGTTTCTCGAGCTGAAGAACGAGGAGTTCGATCACTACCAGGTGACGATCGAGGATCCGCGGCAGTATCTGAATGACGCGGACGATATGAGCGCGAAGGCGATCCGGCAGGCGTTCATGGATCTGTTCGGCGAGGACAGTGTCGGCGATACGATTCACTGCTATTACAATCCGGATAAGATGGATGTGCTTATCATGGACATCTGCTACGACGATATGGTGCCGCTCTGGACGCTGCTCGAGACCTTCCATAATAAGATCCCGGGGATGGAGCTGAGCGAAGACATCCTGTCGCTGTTCTATGTGCGTGACCGTTTCGACGGTCGCCACGACGAGATGGCGGAGCTCATGGACTGGTTCCTCGACGAGCATGAGGACGACGGCTACGAAACCGCCGGATACTACGAGTCGATTTTCATGGACCCAGAGGATGAAGACGCGGACGAGTTCGAGGATGAGGACTTCGATGAGTTCGAGGATGAAGATTCGTTCGAGGACGAGGATGACGAATAATTCATAAGGACATTCAGGCGGTCATAAGTGAGAGAGGGAGGCGTCTATGCCGAAGCCGAAGTGGAACCTGAATACGATTTACATTTCCGAGCGGCTGCAGGAGAGTCTGCGGCCGATTTCCCGTTGTGCGATGACGACGGTGGTGGCGCCGATGGGCTATGGGAAGACGACGGCGGTGAACTGGTATCTCGCGGAGCGTGTCCGGGCAGAGGGGTCTGCGCGATCGCCGCGTGATGCCCGGGAGAATCTGGCAGAGCGCGCCGACATAGAGAAGACCAGCCGTCCTTTCTGTGCGTCCCCGACCATCATCCGGATCAGCGTTTATTCCGATAACCTTGCGATTTTAT
>ERZ1026864.627-NODE-627-length-19639-cov-4.412837_pt1 | contig 19639 bp, 30 predicted proteins | sample MGYA00380162_ERZ1026864 | MGnify/ENA primary metagenome ERZ1026864 (study PRJEB33269, sample SAMEA4719798) | human gut metagenome | biome: human-associated habitat; feature: organic feature; material: feces | place: Cameroon | collected 2013-10 ... | reverse complement strand
TGGAAATCCTGTGGTATATGATTTTGGCGGCGATCATGGCAGGCTTTATCGTGGCGTTTGTAGCTATGTATGGTTGGGAGAAGTTGACAGAGCTGTGGAAGAGGATGAGCAAAACTGACCAGCTCAAAAAATGATATGGCAAACAAAACAAACAGCATGGCTTATGAGAACCTAAATCGCCGCATCTTCGACGGTGTGGGGGAGTACGGTATACCGAAGGTATACCCCGAGACATTCGAAGGTGAATGCGAATTTGTAGGATTCAACTACGCCAGAGGGAAATGCACAAAGCCAGAGGAAAAAGCGGTTCACTTTTTCCTTGATGACTATCAGTTCAATGCGCTTTGGGTAAACGTGGATCGCTATGCGGAAAAGTTGAGCCGATTCCGATATATCCTCACACCAGATTTCAGCACTTACACCGATTTTCCAAAAGCGATACAGATCTACAACCACTATCGCAAGCACTGGATCGGTGCCTACTTGCAGGAGTATGGGTGCCATGTAATCCCGACAATATCGTGGAGTACACCAGACAGCTACGAGTGGTGCTTTGACGGCGAGCCAGAGGGCGGCACAGTGGCGGTATCTTCCGTTGGTTGCATGAACAGTATAGGCAAAAAACACCTATTCTTATCCGGTTACAATGCGATGATGGAACGTCTGCACCCGGAGAGCATTATCTTTTACGGCAGTGTGCCAGAGGAATGCACCGAGAATATCACAAGGATCAGAGCGTTTCATGACAAATTCAAGGAGGCGAAGTGTGATGGGTGGTAGAGGCGGAACAAGTTGTATAAAGCTGCGGGACGGTCCAGAAAAGGAAGGAAAGGACATTGATTTATCATGCCAAGGCCAACAAGAAATTTAAAGAATCAAAGATTTGGGAGACTTGTAGCAATAGAAAAAGTCAATGAAACAGGGGCGGCCCGTTGGTTCTGTAAATGTGACTGCGGAAACGAATTAGTTGTGCCCTCAAATAATTTGATTCGCAAAAACACATTGAGCTGTGGTTGCTATCAGAAAGATAGGACCTCGGAAGCCAAAAGGATTCATGGAGACAGACATACCCGCTTATATACTATATGGGTTGACATGCGCAGACGTTGCTCATGCAGCAGTGAACCGTCATACAAAAATTATGGTGGGAGAGGTATTACTGTTTGCAAAGAATGGCAAGAATCGTTCCTCGCTTTTAAAGAATGGGCGATGAAAAACGGATACTCTGAAAAGCTTACCATAGACCGAATAAATGCAAATGGTGGATATTGCCCACAAAATTGTAGATGGGCGACATTGAAACAGCAAGGCAATAACAGAAGGAACAATGTCTGCGTAACTGTGAATGGCGAAATCCATACCTTATCAGAATGGAGCGAAATAACTGGAATCTCGTATCATACCATAACCAAAAGACGCTATCGCGGATGGAGTGATGTAGATGCAGTCACTACGCCAGTAAATAGGAGGTGAGCCATATCTATAGCAAGACGGTAACAGTTTTCAACTATTACGAAAGCCCCACATCCGGCGATGCTATGTGGTATCCGCACATCCTCCATAATGTGGATTTGAACACGGACCGCGGGGCGATCATCAAGAAGTACGGGGCGGACAGTACAGACAATGCACAGCTCCACATCTCGTACTATATGCACGCCACAAATCCAGAGGTTGACGACATAATGGTCTCGACAGAGGCCGGAATGCTCCCGTGGCGATCCCCGAAGGAATGGAAGCGGCAGACGAATGATAAGCTGGCAGAAAGTATTACATTCGGACCGGACGATTTCTTCTGGGCGGGCGAGTGGACTGGCGGCGAGGTAAATGATGGTGACTATCGAAATGGATTCTATCAGTACATGAACAAAGGACATGATTTTGTGTTCAAGATCACAAGCACAGGCGGTCCATATACTGTGATTCCGCATTTTGAAATTCTCGGGAAGTAGGTGTTTTTATGGGCGGACGTGGTGGAAACAGCAATCTTAGCTATCAAGGAAACAATGGAGGATCTGGCAGAGCGTCGAGCAACGGTGTGAATGTATCTGAAATGCGAGACAAACTTAATAGCCTTTCCCCAAATGTGGTGAATAGCAAGCTTGCCACGGAAACCGTAATACAGATTAATTCCTTAAAAGACAAAAACTCAGATGTGAAGATCTACCGGGCAACAATCGGAGACAGTATAAATCAAAATGACTGGGTATTTCTTTCAAAGGCACAGGCAGAACGATGGACCAAAACACCACTTGGGAGACCAAAGCCGGGAGTCAAAGTTGTTGAATCTACTGTGAAAGCAAAGGATGTTGACTGGACAGGAAAGAACCTGGAGTTTGTCTATAAAGGAAAGAGGAAACGGAAATAATGGCGGGTAAGACCTATCACTTCAAAGGCTTTTCCTTCGTGGACGGCGATACGAAAGTAAAGCTGAATATGTCTCGCTTCAACGAGCAGTACAGGAAGGCCCAGTATCAGCTTGACGGTGCTGTGATGAATAGCATGGTGCCTTTTATGCCAATGGAAACAGGAATCTTCGTAGGCGTTACCAAAGCGGCGAGTGCGGCGGTACAGGGATCTGGACGCGTGTTTGCGGCTTATGGTCCTCAAGGACGATTCCTCTATGAAGGAAAGGGCATGGTGGACGAAAAGACCGGTTCTCCGTGGGCGAAAAAAGGCGCAAAGAAGGTGCTTGTCAGCCAGTATTCCGGTAAGACACAGGCGAAAGAGTATCTGACATACACAAAGACGAAACATCCGGCGGCGCAATCACATTGGTTTGACGCTGCGAAAGAGAAGGATGGGAAAACTTGGATTAAGAATGTGAAGGAAACGGCAGGAGGTGGGCGACATGGCTGATGCAAAACCGATTGGAAAAGATGCGACAGGATATGAAATTCTGACAGCCGCCATAAAAGCGTTGCTGAATCAGTATCCCGGATTGGATCCTGGGGAAACCATAAAATTCGAGGAACTGGGCGAGGACAGTGGAATCGCATTTTCGGCAGATAATGGTGCACTCGTATACAGCGAGCGGGAAGATGTATGCGGAGGAATCCATCAAGTATGCCAGTATCCGTTTTACGTGGTGTACCGGTCAGCGGCGCAGAAAGAACGGTACAAGCTGAGCATCCAGCAGTTTCTCGATACGCTCGGCAAGTGGATTTGCCGTGAACCAGCCGTGATAAACGGCGTTGAGACCCGCTTATCTGCCTTTCCACGGCTTTCTAATGGGAGACAGATAAAACGTATCACTCGTGACAATTCATACGGCACAGAGCCGCAGGAGAACGGCGTACAGGACTGGATATTGCCTGTATCGGTCCGTTACACGAATGATTTTGAACTGTAAACCGACGGTACAACGAGAGTGCCGCCGCTAACCTACACCGCCTAAAAAGTTATAGGCAGAAAGGGCTTTTTATTATGATTGAGAGAAAATATCTTGCTCATTATCTGGACGCAACATTTGGAGGAGAAACACCGGGCTATGTACGCATCGGTAAAAATCTTGAAGAATACAGCGAGGAGCTGAACCCGGACGTAGAAGTAAACAAAAACATTCTCGGCGAACAGTCTGTAAAGCACTCCGGATACGAAGTACAGGCAGACGTGGATCCGTTCTACTACGAGAATTATGACGATGCTCTCTCCAATAAGATCATGGAGATCGCCAATACCAGAGCTACAGGAGATAAGTGCAAAACAACGATGGTTGATGTGCTTCTTAAGCCTGGCACAGGTGAGGAAACCGCTCCGACCGTGGTATGGGCGTACCGCGAGGATGTATACGTTATCCCGAACAGCGTGGGCGGAGATACATCTGGCGTACAGACACCGTTCACGGTATACAAAGCCGGCAACAGAGTGAAAGGCACATGGGATATGACACAGAAATCCTTCACGGCATCTCTTGTATAGGAGGATATAGAAAATGGCAAGACAGATCGTAATTGATGATCGGGAATACATCGAAATCGTGGACAAAAACGGTACAGTGACCGGCGGCTTTATGTTTAATCCGGCGGATCTGGACATTATCAAGCGCGCGGACACGGTACAGAAAAAATTCGAAGAGCTGGAGCTTCCGGCAGATGATGATCCTGATGGACTGGACAAGATGTCCGGCACTGTAAAAGAGCTTTTCGATGAGCTTCTGAATACTCAGGGGGCATCCGACGATCTTTTCAAGCACTGCAATCCGTGGACTCCGTATAAGGATGGCAGATTTTTCTGCGAATATGTTCTCGATCAGCTTGTAAAATTCATCGAAAGCGAAATGAACGTGCGAATTAAAAAGAGTACTTCCCGTCTCCGTAATTACACGGAGAAGTACAGAAAATGAGCAGCTATGAGCTGCCCTCTTCTCTAAACATTGGTGGAACGGATTATGCGATCAACGCAGACTTCCGTTCCATTATTGGAATTTTGGAAGCTTGCGAGGATCCAGATTGGACAGATAGAGAAAAGCAGGAAATCATGTTTGAGATTCTGTACAAGGATTTCGAGCAGATTCCCAGAGAACTCCGGGAGGAAGCCTGCAAGAAAGCTGCTGACTTTATCGACGGTGGTATGCGAGATAAAAAGAACAGCCCTCGGCTGATTGACTGGGAACAGGATTCTCGGATCATCATTCCTGCGGTCAACAAAGTGGCAGGAATGGAGGTTCGTTCTACCACGTTCCTTCACTGGTGGACGTTTCTGGGATTCTTTATGGAAATCGGAGACGGACTTTTTTCCCAGATCCTTGCGATCAGGCAGAAAAAAGCCAAGCATAAAAAATTAGAGAAGTGGGAAAAAGAATTCGAACGGGAAAACGCAGACATGGTAGGCATTCGCAAGAGATTAAGCTCCGAGGAAAAGAAAGAGATTGCGGCTCTTGAGAAGTGGCTATAAGGAGATGAATTATGGGACAGGCAGACGGAACAATACTCATTGATACATCGATCAGCGATGATGGGCTTGTAGCCGGCACGAAAGAAGTCGAAGCCGCGGCACGCCGGATGGCTGAGTCTGTCTCTGGCATCGGGGACAAGGCTAAAATCGCCTTGCAGAAGCAGGCGGACTCCTTCGCGAAGCTCAATAGCCAGTACGATGAACAGACTCGTAAAGTAGAAGAGCTTAAATCAAAAGTAGAGGAGCTTAAGGGGGAGAAGATACCTACACAGGAGTATACAGATCTCAACAAGGAAATCGATTCTGTAACCAAAAAGCTTGATGCAGTAATTGAACGCCAGATTAAATTTGTGGAGATTGGCGGAAACCGGAATAGTCAGACCTTTAAGGCGATGGAATACGACATTGACATGTTGCGACAGAAGTTAGAAGAAGCACAGCAAGCCAAGGCAAAGCTGGAATCCTCTGGTGGAGCTTATACCACAGGAATAGATACCGAATCCGGCCAGAAGACGATGGCTCAGTACACATCAGCGCAGGCTGCATTGGAAAACACTCTTAATCGTTTGAAAACCTCCTACGCAGATCTTAATGAAAAGACGAAAGAGTACAATAACGAAACAAAAAAAGCTTCAAAATCCACAGGAGATTTTCAAAAAAATCTTGGAAAAACATCAGTGAGCTTTAAAAAAATGCTGAGCTATGCATTCGGTATCCGCTCTCTCTTCGCCCTCTTTAACCGAATCAGAAGTGCCGTTACAGACGGAATGAAGAACCTTGTCCAGTATTCCGGCAGCACAAACAGCACGGTTTCCGGGCTTATGGGATCGATGACGCAGCTTAAGAACGCACTTGCGACAGCATTCGCCCCGATCCTTACTGCAGTAGCTCCGGCGCTGAACTATCTCATCAGCCTCTTGACAACAGCAGCAATAGCGGTTGGACAGTTTTTCTCAGCCCTCACTGGGCAAAGCACCTTTGTTAAAGCTACGAAGGTACAGGAAAACTATGCGGACTCTCTAAAAAAGACGGGATCGGCGGCAAAGAAAGCAGAAAAGAGCCTGGCATCATTTGACACAATAGAACAAATTGGATCAAAAAGCAGTGACTCCGGCGGCGGTGGAGGCAGTTCCACGAACCCGAAGGATATGTTTACAACCGAACAGATCAGCTCCTCCATAAAGGAGATGGCAGATAAGATCCGGCAGATGGTAGCTGCTGAGGACTGGCAAGGCGTAGGAAACTATATTGGTTCCCAAATCGGCAACGGTGTGAACTTCGGTATGAGTAAACTGGATCAGTTTCTATCTACTACGAACTGGAAGGGTATCGGAACGGCAATCACCGCAGGACTTACCGGATTTTTCTCTACATTCAGCTGGAGTACATTGAGCAGTACAGTTTCTCACTTTATAGCTGGAGCTGTTCAGCTTATCACTGGATTACTCAAAGGTGTAGATTGGCGATCTATCCCGCAGGGAATTATTGATGCAATTGGCGGAATCTTAAAAGGATTTGACTATGCGAGTGTCTTCGGCTCGGTCGGTGAGCTGATCGGAACGGCGATAGCATCCGGCATAGACCTTTTAAAAGGTCTTGGAGACGTTCTGGTGAACTCGTGGAACAGCGTTGTCAGCTATTTCTCTGGTTATATTGATGCGTCCGGCGGAAATCTCGTACTGGGGCTTTACAACGGAATTGTTAACGCGCTCAAGAGTGTAGGCTCTTGGATTGTGAATAACATCTTCAAACCGTTCATTAACGGATTCAAGTCTGCATTCGGAATTCACAGTCCATCCACAGTCATGATGGAAATGGGGCAGTACCTCATGGAGGGACTCCGAAATGGAATCAGCAATTTCATTTCCTCCGTTATCACGAAATTTGCAGAAATTAAAGATAAGATCATCACTAAGTGGGACGAGACTAAGCAGAAGACTCAGGAGAAATGGAGTAGCATTAAGAGCGGACTTGAAAGTACATGGACAGCGGTCAAAACATCCGCCGGTGAGAAGTTTCAGGCAATCAAGGAAACTGTATCAACACGTTGGAACGAGACAAAATCCAGCACCGAGAGCGCATGGGGATCTATCCACAGCACACTTGCAATGAAGTGGGAGGAGATTCGGAGCAACGCAACGGCGAAATTCACGGCGATCAAAGACAGTATTGTAGCCGCATGGAAAACGCTAAAATCAGAGACCAGCACCATATGGAATGGCATCTGGGGTGCGATGAAATCCGTCATCAACACAATCCTCGGCGGCGTAGAGTCGATGGTGAACGGCGTCATCAATGCGCTGAATAAGATGATCAGTGCACTCAACAATCTGAGCTTTGACATTCCTGACTGGATCCCGGGAATCGGCGGAGAATCCTTCGGGCTGGACATTCCGACCGTAAGCAAGGTACATTTGCCACGTCTGGCATCCGGTACGGTGGTGCCGCCGCGCGCCGGTGAGTTCGCAGCAATTCTGGGCGATAACAAGCGTGAAACAGAGGTAGTTTCCCCATTGAGTACGATGAAACAGGCGCTCATGGAGGCACTGGCAGAAAGTGGAATTGGCGGTAGTCAGCAGGTGGTGATTCGCTTCGAAGGCAATCTGGCGCAGCTGGGGCGTGTACTGAAGCCTGTGATTGACTCGGAGAATAACAGAACCGGCGTGAGACTGGTGACAGGAGGTAGCCGATGAGTCATTTTACAATTTTTACTGTGGACGGCGTGGAGTATGACGTGGATGTCATGAAACTTTCCCGCAAAGCGAAGGTGACGGACACGGCCAACTCCGGGCGAACTCTGGACGGCGTTATGCACCGGGATATCATCGGGACATACTACAATTACACCTTAGAAATCCTGGCAAAGGAAGGAAAATATCAAGATTATGACAAACTTTTTGATGTAGTCAGCGCCCCGCAGGATAGCCATGACTTTGTGACCCCATACAACCAGGAAACATTGTTTTTTAAGGCTTACGTCACGTCTGCCGAGGATTCCATGATTCGAAGGAACGGCGTGAACCTGTGGGGATATGAGGAACCATTGAAAATAGACTTCATAGCAATGGAGCCGCAGCGAAGGAGATAAGGCATGAAGTGGGATGTATCAATATCGACAAACGGAGAAGAGTATTATTCTTCTACGGATAATCTTACGACTCAGGAAGAGCAAATGCCGGGGTATGCATATCTCCTTCCCGGATATGCGCTGCTAAATGGCGAGTATCAGAATGCCCCAGATGTAATTCCAGAGGGACAAAGCGGTTACACAAGCAGTCAGATATCGGATGCAAATGGAGAGTTTTCTGATGCACCTACACTCAGAATTGTTTTTGACCGGCTTAAAACATCCAGAGGAATTACCTTGAATTTCAACGGGATCTCTGGAGATTATGCCTCGAAACTTAATATTAAGTGGTTCAAAAACGGTGAGCTTGTGGAGAACTTGGACTTTTCCCCAACCTCAAGCACATATTCCTGTGAGGCATCTGTAAAGCTTCACAATGAGGTTGTGATTACATTCCAGAAGACTTCCAGACCATATAGGCATGTATGGGTTGCTAAGATCACGAACTATCGTTTGGTGGACGCTGGCGGCTTAAAAATCGTCTATGGAGATATTGCACTCGGGGCAAAAGAAAATGCTGAATATAGCTGCAATGACGGTGGACATCTTGATAACTTGAAAATAAAGCATTCCTTTCCAGATGTAGCTCTGAACTATCCCGGATATTCGCTGCTGAATGGTGAGTATAAAAGCTATGATGTTTTCCCAGAAGCCGGTTATATTTCCAGAGCGGTATCCGATGGAAACGGAGTATTCCAGACAGGGATCATACAGCCGGGAGCTGCCCTTGTTCCGCACCAAGGCCTTTACCCCTCTTCGCACTTTGGCGTTCCGACACTGACTGCTTCTTTTTCTGATCGATATAGCAGCCAGGGGATTTCGTTGATATTCAACGATCACTCTGGAGATTACTGCTCTCGGCTTACCATCACATGGTATCGAGACACAGAAGAGCTTGCACAAGAAAGATTCTATCCGAACGATTATGAATATTTTTGCTATCATCCGGTGGAATATTACGATAAAGTGACAATTGCGTTTGAGAAGACGTCCAGACCATATAGACCGGTATTCTTGACGGATATCCAATATGGCTTGGGACGCACCTTCTTAGATGATGAGGCAAAAAATGTGGATTGCTGTATAGAATTAAGCCCTATCAGCGAAGAAATCAGTATAAACATGCTGAATTTCACCATTCGGAGCAAATCCAATATTGCGTTTAACTTCCAGCGCAGGCAGCAGATGAAGCTGTATTTTGACGAGAATATCATTGGAATCTTCTATCTTAAATCTGGAAAAAGAGTAAGCAAAACAGACTATGAAGTTAATACAGAGGATGCTGTTGGCCTGTTAGACACATCTGAATTCAAGGGAGGAATCTATAATGATGAGCCTGTAAAAAATGTTGTGGCGGCGATTTTTGAGGATCAGAACATTGATTATTTCTTGGATCAGACATTACAGGAGCAGACAGTAACCGGATATCTTCCAGCAGGCAGCCGTCGCGATGCACTCGCACAGGTAGCTTTTGCAATCGGCGCATCCGTGAATACGGCATATGATTTGAATCTGTATATCTATCCACGAAATACCGGCATTATAAAGCCTCATGCAGGACTCCATCCGGGAGCAGGCTTAAAACCCGGAATGAGAGTGACGAAGGAAAGCTTTACGAAAACAAATACGATGTCTGGGCTGACAATCAATCACAGCGATATCACGACTGGTGCGAGAGTGTATGCGCATACCTACATCAAGTCGAACGAGTCGGAGGAGCTATACAAGGACACCTTGACTGGCACCGCAGGAATCACTTTCTCTGAGGCACATCACAGTTTGGCGATCACTGGTGGCACAATAACGGCTTATGGCGATAACTGGGCAACCATCGCGGGAACCGGCGGTGAGGTAGTACTCACCGGAAAGAAGTATACACATCTTACCACGATCCATGAGAAGACGAACCCGAACATCAGCCAGAACGAAAATCTGGTGGAAGTGAAAGAGGCTACACTCGTGAATCCAAAGAACGTAAATGAGGTACTGAACCGTGTATACGACTATTATAGCAGTAACGAATCGGTATCCTGCCGGGTGCTCCTCAATGAGGAAGAGCTTGGAGACATCGTGTCTGTGGACACTGATTTTGATGGAACGCGAATGGGTGCCATTAAAAAGATGGACTTTACATTTACGCGAGAAATGACGGCGGAGGTGGAGATTGGATGAGCGTATTTGATGAGCTGATAACGGACCGAACGGCCGAAGACGTGACAAACCGGACAGCAAAGGGAAGTATATCCTATGTGGATCTGAACCGTGTGGAGACGGCCTGCAAGGAGCTTGGAGAGATACTTCTGGTGGATATTGTGACAAAAACGAACTGGACGATGCGTGATTTTCGGAAAGACAGTGACATGCAGCGAATTCGGCAGAACATCCAGAAGCTTCGGGATGCTTATTTTGTAAAGCCGTCCACACCGGCAACTCCGCAGAGAATCGAGTATCAGACTGTAGCAGAGGCAAACAGCATTGAGCAGATCCTCGAGGATATACATGCAATGTATCTTTCTTCCTTGTCCGGCGCACATAGACTTGCGTTCCGGCTGGGAACCAGATCAATAGGAGATAGGAGGTAGCGCATGGAATTAAAAACAAACTACAAAGACGATATCTACGAGGGGAATCGCAAGTATAAGGAGATCACTAACTCTGACGGAACGATTTCGCTGGAAGATAAGACAACTTACACACAGGAGGGTGACTCTTTCAAGGCGGAGGATATTAACGCCACAAACCTTGCAATCAATCGGCTCTACGCTGTACACAACGCCACATTGACGGCTGGCGGATGGACAACCAGTGCACCGTATACGCAGACGGTGACAGTCTCCGGCATTAAGGCTACTGATCGCCCCGATATCTCCTGCGTTGACGATCTGACATCAAAAGCCAGTAAAAAGGCGCGGAGGAAAGAGTGGGGCAAGGTGGATAGAATCGTCACCGGCACCGATCAGATCACCGCATATTGCAACTTTGAGAAACCGGCATTAGACTTGCCACTCGAGATCCAGAGAGCATAAGGAGGGCATTATGACAGAATTATTAGAAAATAGTGACAATACCAATGCGGACACTGGAGTCAGTGAATCCCCAGCAAATGAAGCAACAATCTCCTTGGCGGCCGTGCAGGCACTTGCGGATGCATTGCAAAAAATTGAATCTTACACCCCTACGGTATGGGTAGACAACGAATCCCCGGATATTGATGCGGCACACCTCAATAAAGCGGAGCAGGCGATCATGCGTGTCACGACCGCCATGAACTCCGCAGTGGACGTTATCAAGGATTTACAGTCCCAGGTCAACACCACAAATAACAATTTGAGTAAAAGAATCAGTATTGTCGGATATAAAGACGGATGGGTAGCTGATGCGTCATCTGAAAACAACAGGCTTTTTGTTTTAAATTTTGGTTCTGATAAAGGACAGGACCAAATGATTGTTTTCAAAGATCGTATTAGTGTTACATTGCTTCGAGATGGCGTCTGGCAAGAACAATACAAAGTAGCTACATTAAATGATTTATGGCCGCAAAGTTCAGGTACTGAAATTACAGCCGGAACAGATATGCAAACAATAACAACTCCAGGACATTACTGTTGTGGTAATAATGGTGTGGCTGCTTCATTGAAAAATTGCCCGATGTCAGATGCTTTTACGCTCGTAGTTTATAGAGCTGCCGGTGGATCAGGTGACAATATTTATTATGTGGCGCAAGAATATACTTCTTATCTTTGTAATAGGCGTGTTATTCAAACATATAACAAGGATAGCAAAAAATGGACAACACATGAAATTCAGTTCAAATCCTAAACAGGAATGAAAACAAAACTGTATATTCCTGTTGTTATGTTGTGGATGCAAAATGTGCCCATTCACTCCACGTTTTATCATATCCATTATAGAACATAAGATAATGGGATTTTATATTGGTCGGAGTAAATTTTAAAAACCTCCAGTTGTTTACGGTATCAGCTGTAACCTCCAATAAGCCATAGGTGTTTTCAGGGATGTTTTTCAGTCCTGGATTGACTCCATAAATACCTGGCGGGATTGATAAATCTTTCGCATCAGAAAAGCTATCCCCACTCACAAAAGTTCGCGAAAGATTAAGCAAATCACTCTTTAAAGCATACGGCGATTTCTGCCAACCCTTTGAAGCATCAATACAGTAAAAATGTTTACCCGCATAATCAAATGCGTGAAGCATTCCTCTCTCTGCGATGCCGACAGCATTATTACTTGCAGGAGCAAGCGATGACGTATACGGGATGTCAAAAACAAATGGCTCACTCCATGCACCAACGTCCATGAGTTGAGATAGCTGAGTGTATCCATTATCTGCAGTAATTTTAAATTTGTTACTCAAATTGTTATTTACATAACACATTTTAATTCAAAAAAGAAAGGAAAAAAATATGATTATTACAGGGATGGCACACTTTCAGAGTGTGTGCAAAAAGAAACTTGTTGACTGGTACAACAAAAACCAGAACGAAAAAATCGACACGAGCAATGTCTTTATTGTATGGAGTTGCAAAACATTACAGAATTATAAGGCGCTTGCGTCCACGACAGTATCAGGTGATGGAATCTATGCCGAGTATACTTACAATGGAGACAAGCAGGAACTGTATGAGGATGTTTACAAGAAAGTAAGTAACACCTGCCATACGGAAGAATGACCATTTCGGTGAGTTCACCGAGATGGCTTGTTATTAATTTGAGCGAGGGCAGGAAGACACAAAAACGGCGGCACCGGGGGAAATCGGGGTGCCGCCAAAAGAAAAAGGTCGTAGGGGTATGGAACCCTACACCAATATAAACGTAAAGAAAATAAAATTGTGACAGTAATAATAAGAAAGGAGAAATAAAATGGCAGATGCATTTTTAAAGCAGTACGGCGGATCCGGCGCGGACTCCTCTGACTGCACAGCAAAAAAAAACCAGGTTCTCGCCGGAGTAACGGCGATCACCAGTGACAGCAATGACGAAGCAGAAGCCGGAACCATGCCAGAGCGAGGCGCACTGAATAGAACGCTTGCCGCAGGTCAGTCCGTAACGCTTCCAGAGGGGCATTATACCGGCGGTACGGTGTCCGCTCAGAGCTTGGCAAGCCAGACCGGTGGAGCAACGGCAGAAGACCGATATGTCAAGAAAGGACTGACATACTGGAAGGAAGGAGTTCTCCACACCGGCACGATGGAAACCCAGTCCGCAATATCTTTTAGCGCAGCCGCCCGTTCTCACGATACGATCCGCATCAGCTGGAAGAATCCAGCAAAAGGACCGTGGCAGGGTATCATTGTGCGGATGTCCACGTCCGGCACACCAGGAACGAGCGGCGGATCAGAAGTGTATCGCGGAGCTGGAAACAATCCGAACCAGGCGAGCGGAGATAATTATGTGGACGTTACCGGATTAGATCCGTTTACGACATACTATTTTTCCTGCATCAACTACTTTGCTGGATTAGATAACGGCACAACAGCGAATGTAAGTGCAAAAACGACTCATGTATATCTGTATAATCATGGAGCTAATCCGGGAGGATTGTCTATCAGCGATGAATTCACGGCAAACGGAATCAGCCTTGGCGCGGATTCGATCGTTTTAGAAACGAAACTCGCATTCGGAACTGTAGTAAGTGGAGCGCCCGTAGACTTAGCTCCATACTCTAAGCTTATAATCAAGTTCAAAGCAACCGACGCACAGTATGGGCATCGGTACGGATTTTACGTAAGCGCATTTTTGAAGCAAAACAATCAGAATACGGAAGTGGCGTACGGCAGCGTTGACTGGACAGGATCAGAACAGACTCTCGAGTTGGAAATAAGGACGAAAACATCCGACAAATTATACATCCAGTTTAGAGCAGGAAATGCAAGCACTGTCGGAGGAATCCAGGGCGACATATATGAAATCTGGCTTGAATAGGAGAAAATCATGAGAGATATTACATTATGCCATCCGCGGCTCCAGAAACTCGCGGCTGAGTTGATACAGAAATGCGCCGATCAAGGATTAAAAATCAAGATCGGCGAGACCTTCCGCACTGTGGCGGAGCAGGATGCGTTTTATGCACAGGGGCGAACAAAACCGGGCAACAAGGTGACAAATGCTCGCGGATCCAGTTACAGCTCCTTCCACCAGTGGGGGACGGCCTTTGATATCTACCGGGCTGATGGCCGTGGCGCATACTATGACGCTGACGGTTTCTTCTCCCGTGTAGGTGCGATCGGAGTCTCCCTCGGGCTTGAGTGGGGCGGCAACTGGAAATCTATCCCGGACAAGCCACACTTCCAGCTACCGGACTGGGGCAGTAGCACGAAGAAGATCAAAGCTCTATACACCACTCCACAGGATTTCATGGCAACATGGGAGAAAGACACCACCTTACAGCCGGAAGGCTGGGTACACGACGCTCACGGCTGGTGGTGGCGGAACGCGGATGGGTCTTATCCGAAAATGTGTTGGAAAGAGATCAACCACCACTACTATCTCTTCGGTGCATCTGGTTATATGCTAACCGGCTGGGTGCAGTGGGATGGGACTAAAACCGGTGTAGGTAACTGGTATTACCTTGAAGAATCCGGGGAGTTCCAAGGCGCACTCTGGCATGCAAAAGGAAATGATGGTGCGTTAGAGAGGTGGGATTTATAGCAGATTTCGTGTTGCATTTCGTGTTGCATCATGATATAAATATACGATGAAAAGCGCAAATATATAGGCACATCTACATATATATAAAGTCTTTAAAATCGCACAAAACAAGGGAACCACGAGAAACCCAGTATTTTAAAGGGATTCCCTTGATTAACCGCAAACCGGTTCAAATCCTGTTGCCCCGATAGAAAAAGCCTTGATTTTTCAAGGCTTTTTGTTTTTCATGTTGCATTTCGTGTTGCATAGTTCGCTAAAATGTCGATTCGCAACGCCAGAATATTCCCTCGCCCTGTCCGAAAGAGCATGTCTGTATACCGCTTTAAGCACCCCGTCATTGCTCCATCCTCCGCGCTGCATGATATAAACGTCCGGCACGCCGAGCGCATGCTGTATGGAAGCTGAATAATGACGCAGATCGTGGAAACGGAAATGGGGCAACCCCGCACCTTTGAGACAATGTTCAAAGCGCTTTGTTATCATGTCCGGGTTGAGATTTACGATCCTTCCGTTAATCCCTTTCCATTTTTCTGAAACAAAATCCGGGAAATCTATGAATCTGTCTCCGGCGTAAGATTTAGGCGCTTTGATAATCCAATCCTTATTTTCGTTCTGTACCATGTTTTTACTCACATGGACAATGTTCCCGGCGATGTCTTCGGACTCTAATGCGCAGATCTCCCCACGGCGCATCGGGCCGAATGCAGCAAGAAGAACCGGAAGCTCCATATCAGTTCCATCCACATATTCAAGGAGCCGCTGAACTTCGCTGTCTGTAGGAATATACAGATCAATACGCTTTTTCATCGGAAGAGCCGTATTCAAGGCAAATTCCGGGCGGTATGCTTTTAAAGTTGCCGATATAAGCCCGTGGATATTTCGCACTGTCTTTGGCGAATGGGTAAGTGCTTCGCGATTGATTGATTTCTGGATATCGTTCTGCGTGATCTGATCCACTTTCTTTTCCATCAGATCCTTGCAATATGTTTTCCGTACTTTCTTGTATTCGGCTATGGTTCTCACAGACAGCACATTTTCCCGGGACTGGATGTAATTGTCCATAGCGTCTCCGAAAGTAATGGATCTCATGCTTGAGGAATGCTCTTTGTTCGTTGCCCAGGCCGCCGCCTGCGCCTCGCATTCTCTTTTTCCCTTTGGTGTAGGGTCATCACAAGTGAACGATCTGTAAATCCGCTTCTTTTTTATGGTCCCGTCCTTCTGAACCTGCTCTTCAAAGTGGGAGAAAACCTGACATCTCCATGAACCAGACGGTAACTTTTTTGCTGTTGCCATGTAAAATACCTCCTTAAGCGTAAAAAAATAACAGCCACCAAAATCTTTCGATTCTGCTTGCGTGACTGTCCAGAAGGTGTTACACTATGTGTGTAGGTTTCGGAAGTGTAAGCCTCTGGAACTATGAAAACGGTTTGGTGTACCAGCACCGGACCGTTTTTTATTTGTAGTATGCGCAAATATAATTTTTTTATTCGCAAAAGCAAATTATTTTTTCATATCGTTGTATCTTTCCATTTCTTCATCATGCTCCATTTGCGCATTGCACATTTTCGCAAAGGCAATCAGATCTTTTTTGCTCATTCGTTTTTCCCTATAATATTTTCTCTCTTTCTTTTCGACTTTCGCCGGATCTTTTGTGATCGGTATTGCAACCGGAGAAGAATCAGCCTCAAACGGCATGGTATGACGGAACCAATCTCCGCTTTCAAAATCGTCCGACAGAATGGGAACTTCTGCGGGTTGATTATCAGCCTCAGTCGTATCCGGAAAGACCGGAGGTTCTTCGGTTTGCTCCTCTTCATAGAGCTTTTCCTTTGGCGTGCGGCTCAGACGCAAGGATAAGAGCACCATAGCAGCAAGGATGATGAGCACGGGCATCGTCTCGGACGCGCGGGAGATGATCAGCACCGCGAGTATTCCGTATAGAGCACATGAGTAACGCCGGATCGCCGGAACCTTTGCTTGCAGGACTGATAGTGTTCCTACGGCTGACATGATAATACAGAATATTAGAGAAAACACATCCAGATCTTTCAATCCTTTAGAAAATTCTATGCATAGCGCAATCCCAAGAACCCCAATTCCAAGAGCCAAAATTCCGGCTATTCTCAAGATGCGGAATCTCAGCGATACCTTGTGAACCGGATATGGGATCTTACTGTTTCCCCACAGCAAGACCCCCGTTGCCGCCGCCAACTCCATAGCGGACTCCGTGAAACCATTGTTTGTCATCACCGCCGCCACATTGCACCCGTAAAACATCGCCCCGGCACAAGCCTCTTGAACCGCGGAGTTCCCGACCGGGTTGGAATAGAACTTGCACTGTATGCCGAATTTTTTCTTATTGGCATAAGCTATGATGTCGATTCCCTGATCGCCGCTCCCTCTGGTTACGCTGACTTTTGAAAATCCTTTTCTTCTGAGTAGTTCCGCGCAGTAATATTCATAATTATGCCCGTCCATGCCGGGAGAATCAGAATAATATCTCGCGCCGAAATGATTCACGCGGGATCGCCGGATCCACCTGTATAGCCGGTATGGGAGTGAAATTGTCCACCACATGATTTTGAACGGCCATATCCACCAGCCAACAAAGAGCCAATACAGAAATTTTATACTCATCACCTCGCATAAACTTCAAATATTTGCATATACTCATCATAACACTACAAATAATTGAAGTAAAGACAATGTTGCTGTTCAATTTTGACATTTTTCGAGAAAGAGAGGTACACGGATGGATTATAAGAAGAAAATCATCGACTTGCTGGAGAAGGTGCAGACGGATCAGACACTAAAACGGGTATACAAATTATTGTTGTATCTCTATCTGAGAGAATAGCAGAAGAGCCGGGGAATGAATCCTCGGCTCTTCCTTTTGCGATTATTCTTTTTTGAGTTCATTTAAGATCTCTTCGATCTGCCGCCAGCGGCTTTCGTCCAGCCTTGCGAACTGCACAAGAATCTTCTTTGCGAACTCGTTGTCTCCCGTCATGACGGAATCTACGATAGCCTGCGCATCGCTATCGTCATCCTGGAACATTTCCCCGGTTCCGTTCACAAGCCAATCATAGTTGACTTTATGGGCGGCACATATCAACTTGATATTCTTCTCTGACAAATCTCTTTGCCCACTCTCGATCATGGAGAGTGCAGCTTGCTTAATAGCAAGCGTTTCGGCGAAATCCTTCTGATTCATACCGAGCTTCTTTCTAAGGGCAGAAACCCTTTCGTTGATTGTTCCCAAATGTATCCCTCCTTTCACTATTACAATATCACTTAAGTGATAAAAAGTCAAGAAAATGTGATAAAAAAGCTTGACAAAATATAACGTAAGTGATATTATACAATCACAAGGGTGATACAAAAAGCCTTGAGCGCTTGCCGCAAATGAAAAATCTGATGGGAGTGTCGTTCCCACCAGATTCTCATCAAGTTTGTTTACCCTATATGCTTTGCAGATTAAAAAATCGCAATCAACGACACTGATCGCTTCTTGAAGCACTTTGTCACTTTTGCAGTCTTGAATCTGCAACATGCCTAATCGCTGACAAAACAGTCAGAGCCGTCTTTAACCTGTTTCAACTGTCTCGGTATCAGTGCGGACGGATTAAAAGCAAAGGGAGCAGGCAAAGTCAAAAGTTTGGTCACGAAAACCACTCCTTCCTTTTGCCATTAGGCATAAACATGATAGCACAAGCAAGCGGCGAGCGCAATTATAAAGACTCAAACAGATTCAATAAATAAGAATCACAAGGAGGATGAAAATGAAAGCAGACCGAAAAAAGCTTGAACTTGCTATGGCAAGAGCTTGCATGAGCACGACGGATCTGGTAAAAATGTCTGCCATGCCTCGACCGACAGTAAACAACGTGATTACCGGACGAGATGTGAGACCGGCAACGATGGGCAGGATTGCCCGTGCATTGGATGTAGATGTGACAGACATCCTCGATGACGAATGAAAAGAGGTGTGATCCGTGCTGTGGCAGTGGCTCAACGCTCAGAGCGGCATGGGACCTGGGGAGAACGTCATTCGGCTTTGAAATTGACAGAAATTTCTACGAGAGAGCAAAGAACGAAATGCTGAAACCACCATCAATGCAGCAAATGACATTCAACGATATTTTGGAGTGACACAGAAAGGAAGTGTAACATATGTCAGACGAAAAAAGAAATCTTATCAGAGATGTAACAACGCAGATCGACAAGCTCCCGGAAGATAAAAAGCATTATATCCTCGGCTATATGGCTGGTGTGATTGACTGCAACACGGAAGCCTGTAAGGGTCAGAAAGACAAATAAAGGGGGGGGAGAGCATGAAGGTCACGTATGGGAAAGAGAAGAGTGATAACATCCGCGTACTGATTGCCAAAGTCAAGGCGCAGAAGCAGTACGACAATGAGAAGATGGCGAAGTGTCTGGGGCTTAAGATTAGTACCTATTACAATCGCCTCCGCAATCCAGCAACATTCCGGTCCGGAGAACTGTGGCGGCTGATGCAGATCGGCAAGGTTTCGGACAGCGAGAAAGCGGATTATCTGTAATGGAGGTGGACGGAATGACAATGTTCCTGTTAGGAGCCGTGATCGGAGCCGTTGGTACGCTTGCATGGCTATGTGTATGGGCGGACCGGATAAATAACGAAAAACACGACAAGAAAGGTGAATAAAGATGGATGAGAGTACAAAAGATAGTCCGCTGGCAAGTGAAGTGATTACGCAGGCGAGAATGGAAACAATCAAGTGGATGATCGCGTGGACTATAACAGCGGCGTTCGCGGTGGGGAGCAACTTGGCATGGATCATCGCCGCGTGGATGAATAGATAGGAGGGGATGAGATGAAAAAAGAAGATTTCGAGCTGCTTGGGCTGTTCGGTCTGATGGGGCTGGTGCTTTTCATCTTACTCATCTTAATGCCAACGATATAGG
>ERZ1026864.626-NODE-626-length-19649-cov-5.098193_pt1 | contig 19649 bp, 19 predicted proteins | sample MGYA00380162_ERZ1026864 | MGnify/ENA primary metagenome ERZ1026864 (study PRJEB33269, sample SAMEA4719798) | human gut metagenome | biome: human-associated habitat; feature: organic feature; material: feces | place: Cameroon | collected 2013-10 ... | reverse complement strand
GGTGCTTTCTTTCTTTTTTTTCTATTAACTTTTCCTACAAAAACTTTACCCTACGCTAATATTATCCTTTACATTCAGTATAACCATAATCGCTATCCACATAAGATAACCTCTTCATCACATACTCACGAAATACTGACAGCTTTACTTCAGGGTCCTCGTACAAACCATCCGGCCATCTCTCCATGTCCCGCAAATAAGCACCTGAATCAAATATATCATCCTCATACTGATCAAGAAAACTGTTTATCATCTCCCTTGACCAGACTGTATCTCTGAGATTTCTGTATTTTTGCTGAATCAGGTCTTCAATATCCGGATCATTAGCAGCAATTAAAGGCGCAATCCCACCAACCTCCATAAACCAATTCTGGGAAGGCGGAATTGCATATGGATACATCACAGAGTCTTCATAATCATTTCCCCAACTAATATCCATATCCCATGGAGTATAAATCATTTTGTAAGAACTATTCTGATTTTTCGCTGCGATCATCATGTTCTTTATTGCTCCGGGAATAACGTTATCTGCTGCTTGAATAAAATTGTAAAACAAGTAAATATCTATCGCATTATCAATATCTATTCTTTCATACAGAACCGCGTTATCTGAAGCAATGCCAGAATTGATTAGTGAATAATAGCTCCTCAGAGGTATCCAGGCATTTGGTGATTCAGACTTTGTCACATAGCCTTCAACTGGTTCTGATGATTCCACAGTAATATTGGATTCACTGTTCCAATCAACTTTTTTGTATAAAAATTCCGTATCAGAATTCTTCTTAATATCAAGCTGTTTTTCATCTATAGGATAGCCAAGAGCATACAAACCATAATATTCATTGTTAATGAATAGTTCAATGTACTTATATTCCATGCCATTATCTAATCCCAGGGAATTGTCCGTAGCACAGCTATATTTCCACAAATTGGTACTAAAGACATGACGTATTTTTTCCTGATCATTATACCCAGCATACAAAAGCCAGTCATCATCATTTCGCATATCGAGCAAATTACATTTATTAGAAACCGTGTTTCCATTTTTTTTATCTTTTGTTAAAGAAATACGATATCCCTTCTTTGGGAAATACTTTGTTGAGGCACCTCGCAGATGGATCACTCCATCAGAGTATGTGTCTCGAACGGTGCAATCTTTTCGATTATCGAACAAATGAATCTTAATAGGTGTTTTATCATCTGTTATTTCTTCTGAACATGTAATATTCATTAAAGGCAATGTCGTACATTTTAATGAATATTGTGAAAAACTATCTTCATTATATGCTACAATCGTTATCGCAGTATTAGAAGAAATCCTTTCCTCTGTAATAGATTCGGCATCAATTGCAAGTTGAACAGAGTCTTCCGTTGTTTCAAAAATCACAGATGGGTCATAGACAGAAGTGTCTCCATCTACCAGAGAATAATAAAAGGTCTGCATATCCGGCTCATAAAAAAGATCATTTCCATTAAAGTTGAGTACATGCAGCAAGGATTCTCCGCTCTCGCTACGTCCTGTTTTAATATCTTCCAGTTCTTCGCTATTTACAGCATATTCTGAAAGCGAAGACTGTTTATTCACTGCAGTAATACCAATGAAACTGAAAAGAAGAAATCCCAACAACATGATTTTCAGTCCGAATTTTTTTCCCATACAGCATTTCCTCTGATCCTCTGACACAATAAACATATTACATACGACTTTCTCCGTCATGTGACAGAAAATGTATTTGTGTCAGATTATTCTGATAAGAAAGTTCCTTTAAAAGTTTTTCCTTTTCCTTTGTTTTTACCTCTATAATCAATTCCGTCTCATTATTCTTAATTGATCTGGATTTTTCCTTTGCATAATTACAATATTTATTTATAACATTATTTATGTGCTCGCAATTTATTTGATCAGAAAATCCTCTTATCACTAATAAAGATGACGTTTTGCAAATTGGTATTGCCTCTAAAACAAGTAGCATAACCGTCATAGCAGCACATAAGATGATAGCAAGTATATATAATCCTACACCACAAATGATCCCTGCACTAACTGCCCAAAAAAGATATAGCAGATCCATAGGGTTTTTCACAGCATTTCTGAATCGTACAATAGACAAGGCACCCACCATACCTAATGAAACAATCAAATTGGACTGCATGGCAATCATAATTGCTGCTACTACCAAGGTCATTCCGGCAAGTGTCATATTCAAGTCTTTGGCATAAAAAGCGGCTTTACTTGATAATTTATAGATCATAAAAATATAAAAACCAATCAGGCAGGCAGCTACCAGAATGACCAAAATATTTCCTGTAGACATTCCTGTCCCGCCTCCAAAGCTTTCGTAAACACTTTTTTTAATCACATCCTTCACTGACATTAACTTTTCCTCCATCACTGTATATTTCCCGGCATAATCTGTATTTCGAATAAGACGTCTGTCGCATATTACCTGTTTCTAACATCTGTAATATAAATTCTGGCATGAATTCATCATATTTCACTTCAAGTACAGCATCATTCTCCTGTCTCAGGATATCATATGAAATTTCCTGTCTGCCAAACAGCCCTATTTGGTTACTTGCTCTTATATTTCTATCAAATGTAATACGAACATTTCCAGGTTCATAAATATAAGCCTTTCGCTCATAAGCCACTATCACCTTAGGCACCAATTTTCGCTGACTCATGGCAATATGAAATAGTGTAGCAGGATCATCAAATGAATAACCATGTTCGATATTGTTGCCCTGCAGCAATTGCTGCATTTGAGCAAACGTAATCAACGCAGATTTTTTATTAACGCGATTATAGTTCTTAGACTTTACCTCAAGCTTTATCGTGTCAAAGGAATGATTATAAATACGAATGCGATATTTATCGCGAATACTGTTTCCATCAACAGTATCCTGCATATGGGTATCATAAATATCATCAAAATAAACGCTGATAATACTGTAGCCCTCTTCATCATTTTCATTACTGTCAGGCTTCAGTACTGTACCGATTCTCGATTGTAACATAGCCAGTTCTTGTAATGTACAAGAATACTTATCCTCTACACGATACATAGCCTCGTCCTGTCCCCCAGATCTGATATTTGTCTTTTTCCATCCTAAACCCCTAAATGTACTATCTCCATACCCTTATTCTGACAGATAATCCTGACAAGATCGATCATCTGGCTGGTATTATTGTTATAGATTCCCACATAAATTCCATCTGCATCAAATACATATTTAATATCATCTACAGATAAACTTCCCGTTAATCCTGAAGTAATTTCCACACTTGATTCACCATGTACCGTTTCCGCTTTTCCAATCTCACAGGTTTCTTTTATGCTTTCATAACTCTTGAGATCTAACAGTTCATCATTATAACCGGAAATTACCCTCAAAATATACCTGTCATCACTTTCCTCAATTCCAAATTGATCCAAAATTGTGCAAAATTCTATATCATCAGCTTTCCATTGTCCCACAGTAGAAATTAAAGCAGTAAAATTATTATTATTTGCCAATGCAGCCCATTGAATTGGATCTGTTACTGTTGGAAGAAGCCCTGCTGCTTTTTCTCCCCTCTCCTTATTATCAATCATTTCCTGCACATTCTTTTTGGTTTCTGCTTCATCGTCTTTAAACTGAAGATACAATTCATCCCATGAATTATATTCCCCATCACCCCTGTGGTCTGGCAATGTATAATTTTCTACCAGATACTTCTCCAGGAAATTGGTATATTTCTCAGCTCCAAAACAGTTTAAATGATTCCGATCATTAAAATCTGTCTGAAAATTCAGGTTCATTTCCTCATAGGAAAAGTTTGTATTCAGAAAATCAAATCCCGCATCTTCCACAATCTTCTGTAAAGTATTATATTGTTTCTGCTCTTCTATACTTATTGCATAAGGATAAACAACGAACAATACCTCGAGTTCTTTTTCCCTGCAGTAAGATAACAGATCATTTAGAATTCTAAGGTTTTCTTTCTTTAATGGCTTACTCTCTTTCGTTGCAAATCCCTTAGGCAGCTCCAGTGGGCAGTGATACTCCATAAAGGTCCATCCCTTGTATTTGCTGACCTCCTTATTATTGATCAGTTTCCAATTATCCTCGTTTGAAAGTACAGCTTTGTAATTTGAATGGTATTTTACAATTTGAAGATAATAAGAAAGTCTGTCATCACCCTCTGCTATAGTCCTGTAATCAAAAAAATCCTTTACCAGAGAAAACCTGTTCAGAGAATAATCCATCGAATCTGAACCATAACGGATTTTGACATATGCATTATCATCCCACAGTAAAAAAGTACGTGCATCTACCACGAACAATTCTGGAGTCTTTGTTTTTAATACTTCCTTTATATAATGCTCTACACTTACGGCCGGAAGACCTCCGGTTGCATAGGTATAGGATGTAAATCCACAATCATTCCATGCTTTTAGCGGCTGCCAGGAGGTATATGCAGCACTGGCACCCACATAAACCATATCAAGGGGACCCTCCTCCTTAATTCCAAGGATAGCCTCCCGTTCCCTTCCGCTTCCGCTAAACAAGTATGTGATTTTCATAAACACAATTGCAATCAGACACAAGAATACCATGCACCCGATGATTTTTTTAGCTTTATTTTTCATTCTAAAATCCCTGATAAATAAATTCACTTGCATTATAACCCGGTCCATAACTTCCAAGAATTAATACAATTATAAACAGAGCAATCCAAACTGTCCATCGAAATACCAATATCTGCTTTCCCATCCAGCTTCTTGCATAACCATATTTCTCTCTAAGAACCGCTACGATCACCAGCATTGCTACCGCAAAAATAGTAATATTCAAATCTCCATAGGATACTCCAAAATCCAGAATACTTCCATTAAACAAAATCCAACTGTTTGGAATTCTGCCTCCTATAAACATAGTAATCAGGCTTTTCAGAAACCTTATTGCCTGTCCAAATCCATCTGCCCTGAAAAATACTGCTCCTATTGCGTAGATTAAATAAGTCCGCATGGATTGAAACAAATGCCAGCTAAAACTTTCTGTATTTACCTTCAGCAAAATAACCATTTTCTCAAATACGGGTGAAAACAATTCTCCCAGCATCAGGATCACCCAATACCATAAACTGACTCCTATGATATACTTAAAGCTTCCGTGCCATATTCCCATTACCATCCACAAAAAGAACATCCCTATTGCTGTTGAAATAAATTTCCCAAATCTTTTGCCAAATTTTTTTTTGGCTTTTTTCCCAAAGTTCACCATCCATTTTGTTTTTAACAACGGATACAACACATAATCCTTGGCCCATGCCCCCAAAGTGATATGCCATCTTTGCCAAAATTCCTGTGAGGTTCGCGAAAAAAAAGGGTTGTTAAAATTTTCCGGCAGCTGAATACCGAACACTTCCGCAGTGCCAAGCACAATATCAGTACAGCCAGAAAAATCTGCATACATCTGTATCGGATATAGCAATAAAGCAATCCAATGCCACCAGCCATTGTATAAATCCAGATCTCCATAGATGGAATTTACAATAATTCCTACTCTCTCGGCTAATACCAGTTTCTTGAAAAATCCCCACAGGATTCTCTGTGCTCCTCGAGTCACATTTTCATACGAAAATTCATTAGGCAAGAAAAGTCCTTCCAGCTGACTATATCTGCTGATTGGTCCCGTCACCATCTGGGGAAAGAAAATCACAAATAAAAACAGCTTGAGCGGATTACGCTGAGGCTGAATTGTTCCCCAATAGCAGTCCAGTATGTAGCCAATGATCTGCAATGTATAATATCCCATTCCAAGTGCCGCCAATACAGAGGGTGCACTTAATGGCTGTACGAATGATACTATATTACTTATCCGATAGCTTACAGATACCCATATATCAGAGGCCTTCAGCCAAAACCAAAGACTCACACACAAAATCACCGCAAGTGTGACAATAGTACACCCTGTATATTTCCATTTTTCCCTTTTTACACTCTCCGTCTGCTGCAGCAAGGTAGAACTATAAGCTAGCAATGTTGCAATAATCGGGAAAATAAGTGTGTATGGATTTGCAACCACACAATAAAACACAATACTTAAAGCAAGCAGCTCCAACCATTGCATTTTTTTAGGTAAAATGTAATAAATACATCCTCCAACCAAGATAAATGTCAAATAAGCAAAAGATGTTATTGTCATAGAATTCCTTATTTCCCTAACTCTAAAATAATGTCTACCATTTCTCCCACATTTTTCATGGTTACAACCTTACCCATGGGAATTTTAAACCCAAATTCCTCCTCGACACCAACAACCAGATTAATATGCTCAAAGGAATCCCATCCATCTACATCATCAGCAACTGTCTCGTCATGGAGTTCGATGGAATCATCATCAAGCACCTCTCTGAAAACATTATTAAGTCTCTCATAAACTTCTTCTCTTGTCATTTTATTGTCTCCTCTCGGTTTTATTTCATAACCAGAACCTTCATTCTGGCTCTGGATACGGTCTTATTGTCCTGATTTTTTATCACAATCTTAAGTCTGATCAGCTTTAACGCTTTCTCCTTATCAGTAACCTCAGCCTCCACTGTCAGCACATCCCCCACAAATACAGGCTTCAGGAAAGATAATTCCTCAAAGCTGTGAATCAGACTGTACTTACCGGGAAGATACATGCCTGCAATCGTGGAACAGAGTGAAGCTGTAAGCATTCCAAATGCCACATGGCTCTTATATCTTCCTCCACTGACTCCCCTTGCAAAATCATCATCGCGGTGTAGTGGATTCTCATCACCCGAAATCATCCGGAAACCATCCTCCATCTCCTTTGTAATCTCTCTGACAAAGGAAGCCTTCATTCCCTTTTCTATATCCGCAATTGTATACTCGTTCATTTTATAATGACCTCTTTATCTTCTCACAGATATTTGCCGCATCCAGCGCATTTGCTTTCCTGACCATGGCATGAGTTCCGTATCCGGAAGCAAAAACATCATTGATCCCTATGGGAACCACTCTTGCCTCTACTCCATGATAGGCGATAGCTTCTGCTACCAGACTGCCAAGTCCTCCATGAATATTATGTTCCTCTACCGTGAAAATCTTTTTTATATTCTGCGCAGTATCCAAAACATCTTTCTCGTTAAAAGGCTTCATGCACACCACATTCACAAGTTTTGCCTTAATTCCTTCTTCTTTTAAAAGCTTTGCTGCCTCTACGGCCTCTCTCAGAATACTGCCGGTAACATAGATTGCAATATCGTAACCATCCTGCAGTACATCATTTTTCTCTGGATCAAAGGCATAATCCGTCTCAAAATATTCATCTTCATGATTCATACCAATTTTTAAGTAGACAGGACCTTCATGTCTGTAAGCAGCTTCCACACACGCTGCCACCTGATTTGGTGTTGCCGGTGAAAGGATCATCAAATTGGGAATTGCACGAAGAACAGAAATATCCTCAGTGGTATGATGGGTAGGTCCAAGGGAACTCCAGGAAAGACCACTTCCCATACCCACAATCTTTACATTTAAATTCTGGAAACAGACATCATCTCTGATAAACTCCATGCAACGGTATGCAAGAAATGCTCCTGCTGTAAACACAAAGGGCTTTTTTCCTGCCGATGCCATACCTGCTGCCGCAGCTACCATATTTTCCTCACCGATACCAAAATTGTAAATCTGATTCGGAAAGTTCCTGCGGAACATCTCATCATATCCAGTACCGCTGTCTGCAATAAGATGGATCACGTCATGATCCTTTTCTGCAAGCTCCATCAACCTTGCAATATATGCACTATTCATTCATCGCTCCAATTCCGAATCACTGATTCCCAGCTCCTCTTTAAAGACTTTCAGTTCTTTCCTTCCGGGCAGTTTAAAGTGCCAGTTGGGATTGTTTTCCATGATAGAGATGCCCTTCCCCTTCACCGTATGAGCAATCACCAGTCTCGGTTTGTCCGATGTCACAGGCTCCTCTACCGCTCTCTTAAAATCCTCCATATCATGACCATCTATCTCTTTTACTTCCCAACCAAAAGCTTCCCACCGCTGTGCCCATCTTGTTTCTCCAATGGTCTTCTTCACAAAATCCATCTTCTGGATCTCGTTACAATCAAGTATGGCGACAAGATTATCAAGGCCAAATGCCGGAGCCATCATGACAGCTTCCCACACTGTACCCTCTTCACACTCACCATCCCCAAGCATCACATAAACCTTTGCTGGACTGTGATCCATCTTCAGTGCCATAGCAATCCCAAGTCCCATGGACAATCCGTGCCCCAAGGATCCTGTTGTCGCCTCTACCCAAGCGCTGTCTCTCATACAGGGTTCACCGCCTATCAGGGATTCTTCCTGCAGGTATGTGTCAAGCACCTTCTCTTCAATCAATCCTGCCTTCATCATAACCGTATACAGTGCAAGTCCTGCATGACCCTTACTTAAGATAAATCGATCCCTGTCCTTCCACCTCGGATTTTCAGGATCATATCGCAAAATACCTTTTAAGTATAATGCATAAATCGTTTCCAGACTGGAATAGCAGGATGCCAGATGTGCCATTCCACCCTTATATCCAAGTATAAATATTTTCTTGCGAAGCGCAAGCAAGTCCTCTTTTTCTCTCTCTGTATTAGCCAAATTGAGTCACCTCGTCTGAATCTATTCCGATACCCCCACAGTATGGAATATTGTCAATCATTTCCATTTCACTATCTGTCAGCTCGAAATCAAAAGCCGAAAAATTTTCCCTTAACCGCTGTACCCTTGCTGTTTTCGGTATCACAATCAGACCTTTTTGTATCTCCCATCTCAAGCATATCTGAGCAACAGTTTTTCCCTTCTCTTCTGCTAGACTTACGAGATCCTCGTTTTTGAGAATCTGCCCATTTCCCAATGGACTGCTTGCCTCAAGCAAAATACCCTTATCCATACAATAAGTAATTACCTCCTGCTGATTCTTGCCTGGATGTATCTCGATCTGATTGACAAAGGGAAATACCTCTACTGTCTTTTCCAGCTCCTTAAGGTGATGTACTTTAAAATTACACACTCCGATAGCTCTTACCAGTCCCTCCCGATACAAAGCTTCCATTCCACGCCAGGTATCTGCATTGATATCAGACCAGTTCGGATACAGCTTACCAGATGCCGGCCAGTGAATCAAATAAAGATCCAGATAATCTGTCTTCAGTTTCTTCAGGGATCTTCGACAGGCTTCCTGCACTGCCTCATATCCCCGGTTAGTATTCCAAACCTTGTCAGAAAGCAACAATTCCTCACGGGGCAGATTGGCAATTGCTTTTGCCACTGCGATTTCATTGCTGTATGCAGCTGCTGTATCAATCAGCCGATATCCTTCCTCATAGGCAGCACACACGATCTGCTTCATCAGATCTCGGTCTGTAATCTGCCAGGTTCCGAGCCCGATCTGTGGAATCTTATTTCCGTTTCGAAGCGTCATTAATCTCATCATTTATTCCTGCTCATTTACCTTAATAACATGTTGTTTCTTCTCATAATGATCATCAATCACAAATTCCCATGTAGTGTTGCCTTCTTCGTCTTCCTTTATCTTACGGAATCCCTGCAGGCCATAAAATTCCTTAACCATGGCATTCTTGGCTGTAGGATAATAATAACCGATGATTTTCCTGATGCCCATGGTCTTTGCTTTGTCCACCAGTTCATCCATCATCGCAAACTCCATATCTCTTTTCAGCACACGACAGCTCATCAGCCAAAGCTCCATGTGAAGCTCATCCCTATTTTTCCCTTCAATTCTTCCGATGACGATACTCACCACTCCATTATCCCCGAATTTATCCCCCAGCTTACCATAAAGTGTGATATGATCCGCATCATCAGCCACTGCCTCAATATCCGCCTGACTGTAGCGCTTTGTTGTCAGATTGAACTGATTGCTCTTATTAGTAAGCTGCGCAATTCTGGACATATACATCGGTACGAAGCTCTGAATCTCTCCCTTCATTTCAAGAGATTCCAGATAATCCTCATAATTTACAAAAGATGCCTGAAGCTCCGTTCTCTTAGCATTCTCCTGATACATTTCCGTCCGCTTTAAGTCGTCTTTGGAAAGGGATGTTACTTCAAAAAATCCAGACTTATCAAGCAGCTGAATATAGTGTTCCACTTCCTCAAGTTCAGGTACAGCCACACCGGGAATCTGTGATCTCACAATCTCCCGTTCAGCCGGATTATCATCTACAAAGACAAAGCTCTCTGGAAGCAGCGACATCTCCTTTGCAGTTTTTGAAAGATTCACGCTCTTCGGATTCCAGTTTGCCTTGATGTTGACAAAATCCTCTTTCTTAAGCACACTGTCGGGTCTTGACAATCCTGCCAACGCATTCACTTCATCATTCTTGGAATTAACAGTAAGAAGCACTCCAAGCTGCCTATGAAGCTTCAGGTACTCCTGAAACTCACTGTAAGTCTGAGCCAGGGACGTTTCCTGCCCAATTTCAATGTTATCTGCCCCATCGTCACCGACAATTCCTCCCCACAGAGTATTATCCAGATCCAGATTCAATACTTTCTTATTCTTGCCGTATATAGACTTAATAATATTGGCAACATTAAAGGAAAGATAGGGGATTGCAGGTACAGCTACCGCATACTTGTACATATGCCAGTAATAAGGATCCGACCATTTATCAAGTCCATAAGATGCTGAAATATAGTTCACATCGCAGATATAAAAATTCTCATGTGCCTGCATATATTCATAAAAAGCACAGTTCAGCAAAGTCACAAAATTTACTCTGCCATGATAATCAGCTGCATCCTTGTTTCCCATCAGCCTGAAGAAAGGATACTCAAAATTATTCTGTATGACAGGACAATGATATACCTGATAAAGATGATCCCACAGTCCCTGGAACTTGTTTATTACCAATGTTTTCTTCTGCTCCACAGCTTCTCTGCTGTCTGACAAATGCGGAAATTCTGCAATATTTCTGACGCAGGTGCATATATAAATAATATCAGGTGCAAATTCCTCCAATTCCGAATTAGGAAACATCCCATCCTCATAATACATATTGTATTCTGACTCATAAAAGGACGGTCTTATCCCATAATTCAAAAGGAAAAGTTCTAACATCAACTTAATATCCTGTGTTGTCTCCCCACCTAATATGGCTATCTTCTTATTGATTAAATTTTCTCCCTGATTTTCAAGCAGATGTCGTTTTAAGGATTTCTTCTGTTTTAATATTTTTTCTGCATCAAACGGGTACTCTAATTCCTTCATGCATATCTCCATTCATTAACACATTATATTTATTTTACAAAAAGTCCCTCTTCCCTTCTTTGTCTACTTATTATTTTTTTCAATACCATTACCATGACAGAAGCCAGAATAGTTCCCAAGTAATAAATACATAAACGAATTCCGTTCACAGCAGTAATCTTCGCTGCTGTAAAGGTTCCGATTCCCCACTGAAAAAGAAACATCGGAAAGCTTATCTCTCCCAAAAATTGACAAAACACACCTTTTGCCTTAGCAGAATAGCTACAGCCAGACAGCATTATTGTCGCATGTACCACAAATAGTAGCGGAAGCAAATTCATATATGGCCATTTCATATACGGCTTATTCGCCACAGTAATCAGAATGCATAATCCAAACAAGCCAATTTCTACCACTGTCAATAACACCCTTTGTAATACAGAAAACTTAAGTTCCTTCACCTTACTTGTCAGAATAAACACAAAAGTTCCTAATGCCATACAAGAAAACGCTCTCACTAAATCATTTGGCCAGTCCCGTATAGTATTTACTCCCATTCTGCCATAATATAGCACTGGAACTAGCCAAGCCAGAATATACCACAAATCCTCGAACCGTAACAGCATGTATACCAAGAGCGGCAGTGCGAGAAACATTGCTGAAAGATACCAGATTGGTGCGACCTCAGGCTTCACAATTCCAGAAGAAGAAAGCAGCAGTATTTCATATGGCATATTTGAAAAAGCATCCAAGATGCCTCTCAAATTGTATTGCTTCATATATGAAACGGCTATCATCAGATACTGCACAAAAACTGCAATGGCAATATAGGGAACCAATTTTTTGAATTTATGAACCGTATACTTCACTGCCTCATATCCAGCGCACTTTACCGGCTTTTCTTGCACTGCTGCAAAATGACGAATGCTAAAATACCCTGTCAACATGAAGAAGTAATCCACCCAAATCCAACAACTAATGCCACGCCAGTCATCTTTATATCCTAAAAGATATAAATGATGGGACATTATCAACAATGCCATCAAAAATCTCACAACATCAACAGAACCAAGATATTCTCTCTATTATTGTTATTAGTTATTTCTTCACTCATTTCCCACTTAACTCCTTCTTCCTCCTGCTAATTCATTTTATCAAATAATCTAAACCAATATTGAGATATACTTTCAGGTGTTAAAGTCATTGCCTTTTGAACCGCCGCATCTGACATGTGTTGCCTTTTTATCCTATCTGATGCCAAATCCTTCATTGCGTCAACCAATAAATCATTATCGAACGGTGGCACAATTCTGCCTTCCACTCCATTTGATACCAGCGGTTCCATTGCAGGTATTCCATATGCAATAATCGGAAGCCCTAGCTCTAATGCTTCTGTAATAGACATTGGAAATCCCTCCCATCTGGATGTCATAATGAAAACTGAACCCCTTAAAAGGAGTTCCCTGACATTGTGAACATATCCCGTAATAGTAGCTTTATCACCTAAATTTTTTTCTTGGATCTTACATTCTAACTGTTCTTTCAGACTCCCACCGCCTATTATGAGAAGCTTCCAGTTACTATTAAATCTATTGAATTTATAGAAAGCTTCAATTAAATCATCATATCCCTTCTCTTCTTCCACTCTTCCACATGTAACAAAACACTGCTGACTAACATCTGCTTTTATTCTACTCGCAAAACTCTTAGGATTAAAAATTACCTCTGTTTTCAATCCGAGTTCCTTTTGATATTTCTCTTGAATATCTTTATTTAGTACTATACAGGCATCAAGCTTTTCAACGCTTTCTTTAAAAATCTTCTTCTGATTACGATAGTAACCTTTCCTGGGATCAAAATACCCTTCGTAAGAGCTATGCTGCCATCCTACCAGTTTAGCCGAAATTTCATTCTGAATAAGTCCCAAAAGCACACTATATATTCCAGAAACTCCTATCACAATATCAAACTTTTCATTATTTATTCTATCTCTCCATTCTTTTAAAAACATATCTGGATATATCGTATTTTTTAGCAGACGAGGTAAAAATCTATCGGATGGTACCCCAAAATAATAATATAGCAGCTTAATTATCTTTCCCTGCCAGGTTATTGGAGGATTCATTACTCTTTTAATTTTAATCTGATCTGAGAGATAATAATCATTTTGATTACCCTCATATTCTCTATTTTCAAAAGTATAAATTGTTATCTCATGTTTCTTTACCCACTCATTTGCCATTAGAGATACAACTCTTTCTTCTCCTCCACAAGCATACAAAGAACTAATTATAATTCCTATCTTCGCCATATTTAATCACTCTTTACCACCAAAATACAAAAAAAGTGCTTCTACAATCCTTTCACTGGCATGTCCATCACCATAAGGATTCACTGCTCTTGCCATTTCCTGATATTTAACCCCATCTTCAATAAGCAGCTTAACTTCTCTTACAATATCCTCTCTCTTTGTTCCAGCAAGTAATACCGTTCCTGCCTCAATGGCTTCCCTACGCTCTGTTTCATTTCTGAGAACTACAACAGGAATACCACAAGAAGGTGCCTCTTCCTGAATTCCACCTGAATCAGTCATTACCAAATAACTTCTTGCCATCAAATTATGCATATCTTCCACATCAATCGGGTCAATTAAATGTATCTTAGGATTTTTTTCAAGCATTTTCGTTACAGTTTCTCTAACTTTGGGGTTTAGATGTACAGGATAAACAACCTCTATATCCGAATAACTATCTACTATCTCCTTAATTGCTTCGCAGATCTGCTCAAGTGGTTTACCAAGATTTTCACGTCTATGAGCTGTCACCAAAATCATTCTTTTTCCAACAAAGCTAATACTTTTAAGTTGTTCACTCTTAAATTGATAATCCTCTCTAACAGTTGTATTAAGAGCATCAATTACCGTATTTCCGGTAACGAAAATATTATTATAAATATTTTCCTTTTCGAGACACAACTGATTTGCTCTGGTCGGTGCAAAATGAATATCTGCAATTCTACTTGTCAGTGTCCGGTTCATTTCCTCTGGGAATGGTGCATACTTATCATATGTTCGAAGACCTGCTTCTACATGTCCCACTGGGATTTTCTCATAGAACGCCGCCAATGCCACCGCAAATGAAGTTGTTGTATCACCATGCACAAGCACAATATCAGGTCTTTCTTTTTCTAAAATCGGTTTCATTAATATCAAAATATCTGTTGTTATAGTCGTCAATGTCTGCAATGGCTTCATGATATGCAGATTATAATCCACTTGAATACTAAAGATGTCAATTACCTGCTGTAGCATTTCCTTATGTTGTCCAGTTAGGCAAACCACACTCTTAATTTCACTGTGCATCTGCATTTCCTTAATTAACGGACACATTTTTATTGCTTCCGGTCTGGTTCCAAAAACACTCATTATTTTCATGATTGATTCTTATTCTTGCCTTTCAAATTTCTATGTTTCCAATGCTTGACTGATTAACTCTCCACGTGATTCCCATGTATTTTTCTCAAGAAACTCCCGCTGTTGTTCTTTCGTAAATTTTGCTGGAAAACCTTCTTTACATAATTGCTCCAACAAGGACAAGTATTCTTGTTCGTTGTGATAAAAGTACACAAAATCATTAAATCTTTCAACTTCAGGATACCAAGAAGAAATTATGCATTTTCCCCACGCTATATACTCATAGAGTTTGACCGGATCAACGTACAAAATGATATCATTTACCAAAAATGGCATTAATAAGCAATCTAACTTGTTAACGAATTCTCCAAGCTCAGCATGTTCAATCACCCCTCTGTAAGAAACCCGTTGATTCAAAATTTGTCGATGATTTGCTACTGGTCCTACCAATTCATAACAGATTTTTTTATTTATTGAAAGGCTTTCCTCTATCACATAATTATCAAGCCACTCTGAAATTGTTCCTACATACCCTAAAATATATTGTTCTTTTATTTCTCTCTGTTTAGGTTCCTCCATTATTATATTACTATATCCATTTCTTACCAGTAATATTTTTTTTTCAGGATTGATAGTTAGCATTTTTTCTTTCAGTTTCAAGCTGGATACCAATACGATATCTGCCCGGCTTAACAATTTTATTTCTTCTGCACATGCTCTTTTTAGTGCTGTTTCTCTTCGATCAGGATATAGGGCTTCAAAATTATCCATACAATCATAAATAATCGTTCCCTTATAATCTTCCGGAATATATCGTCCAAACAGCGGATATCCTACCCAAATCAAATCATAATCATCCATTTTCCCCATAAGATGCTTATGCCACAAATCTGCCATTTTCCCTATTAGTCTGACTTTTTCCTGAAAAGGAAATTGCAACAGTTCAATTAGCTTGCCCGGATGTTCATTATTCTGGTGTTGGGGATGTATTAATTGTTTTGGACATACTATTGTAATCTCATACTTTTCTGCCAATTGTCTTGCGAGAATATGAGGTCTCTGAAAAATCCAATTCCACTCAACCCCCATAAAATAAAGCATTTTTTTCAATATAACTACTCCTTATCTCATTACCAGAACCTTCGTATCTGCCTGAGATACTTTTTGCCCTTTTTGACTATTTACTAACTAGTGTCTACTGATTAAGCAGATATTTGTAGCTTACAACTCTTACAGTTTCTCCTATCATACCAGAATCGGAACAGATACAAAAACACACGAAGTATTCGCCTCTGGATCCTGAACAGATTCGTCACGAATACAAATAATGCGATAGAAGTTAACTGCGTTTTCCCAGTTTTGTGGTAATGCAATTTATACCATAGCCTCGTTTGCTCAGGCTGAAGGTGCGCTCCACTTCGATTCTATCGATATTATCCTAATTCTCTTGTTTTTTATTAACTTTTGCTGTTGCACTTGGTCTTCCTTGCTTTGATCCTAGTAATCGAAAATTCCTTTTCACATAGGCAGGCTGTCTGTACCAAGGGTCAGCGTTCTGCTCCACGAATTCACTACATAATCTGCCTATTAGTCCTGAATATACTTCTATTCCCAATTTATAAATAATTACTGATAATTTGAAATTTAGTTTCTTCTGAGCATTCTTCGATATCATTTATCCATTCCCAATACCATTCTACTGTCAGTTCAAGCATTTTATTTGCTGATATCAATGGTTTCCATTGAAATACCTGCTTTATTTTTGAGCAGTCTAATTTGAGATAATTAGCCTCATGTGGACCACCATCCCATTTGTTAATCCACTTAATATTATTTCCTGATTTTTCATTCCACTTAGCACAAAACAAACTCGCAATATCCCCCGTTGACAAACAGTTTTCCTCATCGGGTCCAACATTATAGTTCCCTGCCAATTCATGATTCTTATACTGCTCCTGAGCCACCAAAAGATATGCCATCACTGGTTCCAAAACATGCTGATATGGTCTGACCGAATGTGGATTGCGAATAATAATATCCTCACCTTTTATCGCCGCTCTGACACAATCTGGTATAATACGATCTGCTGCAAAATCTCCTCCACCAATTACATTGCCTGCCCGCATAGTGGACATCGCAATATCCCGTTCAAGAAAAAATGAATTCTTATAGCTATCTGTTACCAGTTCTGAACAAGATTTTGAATTGGAATAAGGATCAAATCCATTTAGTTCTTCGTTCTCCCGATATCCCCACTCCCATTCCTTATTCTTATAAACCTTGTCCGTGGTCACATTTATAACAGATTTTACTGATTCTGTCATACGCACACATTCTAACAGATTTACAGTCCCCATGACATTTACATCATAGGTATAAACCGGATTTTTATAAGACTCTCTTACAAGTGGTTGGGCTGCCATATGGATCACGATTTCCGGTTGTGCTTCATCCATACACTTCTTCAGATATTCCAAATTCCTGATATCCCCAATATTGGATTTCATCCGATCTTCTAAAGACAAAATATTGAAAAGTGCTGGTTCTGTAGGAGCTTCTAATGCATAGCCCGTCACATCTGCCCCCGCCATCAGTAAAACTTCACATAACCAGCTGCCTTTAAATCCTGTATGTCCTGTGATAAATACTCTTTTACCCTTGTAAAAATCTAAATCTATCATATTCTTTCCTTACTGCTTTTATTGTTCAAGAGACTCTTTTATTACCTTTATCATATAGTCAATCATTTCTTCTGTCATTCCCGGGTAAACCCCAACCCAGAAAGTATCCTTCATAATACGATCCGTATTTTCCAATGTTCCTACTATACGATACTCTTCTTTCCTGTTCCTCAGCTCATCAAAACAAGGATGTTTAATTAAATTTCCTGCAAAAAGCATCCTTGTCTGTACTCCATGCTTCTCAATATAAGGAACAACTTTCTCCCGTTCTGTTCCCTCTTTACATGTCATCATGAAACCAAACCAACTTGGATTTGAATCTGACTGTGCAACCGGTAAAATCAATTTATCCTGCACATCCTGCAGACCCATGAGTAATCTTTCAAAATTCTTTCTTCTTTTCTTTACAAATTCAGGGAACTTCTCAAGCTGGGCACATCCTATGGCTGCCTGCATATCTGTTGCCTTCAGATTATATCCAAAGTGAGAATACACATATTTATGGTCATAACCTAATGGCAATTCTCCATACTGCCTGTCAAACCGATGTCCGCAAAAATTGTCATGACCTGATGGGCATATACAATCCCTTCCCCAGTCACGAAGTGATCTGATAATACGATGTAACAATGGATTATCCGTATATACGGCTCCCCCTTCTCCCATTGTCATGTGATGAGGTGGATAAAAGCTGGAAGTTCCAATATCACCAATCGTTCCTGTTAATCTGATTTCACCGTCCAATATATACTCTGATCCCAATGCATCACAATTATCTTCAATCAGCCATAAATTATGTTCTTTGCAGAATCTACTAACTTCCTTTAAATCAAAAGGATTGCCAAGTGTATGTGCGATCATGACTGCCCTAGTTTTCTCTGATAAAGCTTTTTCAAGCATATCTACATCGATATTGTATTGTGGAATAGTAACATCTACAAAAACAGGAATTGCACCATACTGTATCATTGGTGCAACTGTCGTTGGAAACCCAGCGGCAACTGTAATAATTTCATCTCCCCGCTGAATCTGGCGCTCTTTTAATAATGGCGAGGTTAACGTCATAAATGCCAGTAAATTAGCTGAAGATCCAGAATTAACCAAAGAACAATAGCGAATTCCTAGATATTTAGCAAAATCTATTTCAAATTGCTCTGTATATCTGCCTGATGTAAGCCAAAATTCCAATGCAGAATCAACCAGTTTGCACATTTCATTACTGTCATATACTCTGGAAGCATAAGGAATCCTATCCCCTTCACGAAATTCCTTTTTTGCATGGTACTTTTCACAATAGTCTTTAACCTGATTTAAAATATATTCTCTAGCTTCTGCTTCATTCATATTTTCGAACATTTGCTTCCCCATTCTTACCATTTTTTCCATGGTGCCCTATTACTTGTCCATAAATTTTCCAAAATAAGCTGTTCCCTTTTTGTATCCATGCACTGCCAAAAGCCTTCATGACTATAAGACATCAGTTCTCCCTGTTCCGCCAGTATTGGTAATACATCTTTTTCAAAGACACATGCATCATCAGTTAAATACCTAAATACATCTGGCTCTAGTACCATATACCCTGCATTAATAGGTTCTCTATCAATCTTCTTTTTCTCTCTAAAAGAACGAACGCTGTTATCCTCGGCTATTGTTAATATTCCCTTTTCCTGTTCCATACGAACAGTAGTCAAGGTCGCCATCTTTCCATGCTCCTTATGAAAGTTTAGCAAGTTACTAATATTCACATCACATACACCATCACCATAAGTCATCATAAATGATTCCCCATTCAGATAGGGTTCTACTCGTTTAATACGTCCACCTGTCATAGTATTTAAACCAGTATCTACTACTGTCACTTTCCATGGTTCTGCGTGCTGATTATGTATAATCATTTTATTTCCGGCAGTAAAATCAAATGTAATATCTGACGTATGTAAAAAATAATCAGCAAACCATTCTTTTACAATGTGTTGTTTATATCCTGCACATATAATAAAGTCATTAAAACCATAATATGAATATTCCTTCATAACATGCCATAAGATAGGCATACCACCAATTTCTACCATTGGCTTAGGTATATATTCTGTTTCCTCTGAAAGGCGTGTTCCAAGTCCTCCCGCCAATAAAACAACCTTCATATTTCATCCTCTTTAATAATCTACTCTAGGTTATTACTATATTTTCCATCAAATACTGAACAATAATGTTTTTCCTTCTCTTCTCCATATAGATCTTGAAACATAATACTAGCAGCTATACTCGACGAATTACCCGTTGCAATTATAAATACT
>ERZ1026864.625-NODE-625-length-19661-cov-8.975467_pt1 | contig 19661 bp, 28 predicted proteins | sample MGYA00380162_ERZ1026864 | MGnify/ENA primary metagenome ERZ1026864 (study PRJEB33269, sample SAMEA4719798) | human gut metagenome | biome: human-associated habitat; feature: organic feature; material: feces | place: Cameroon | collected 2013-10 ... | reverse complement strand
AGGAAAACGATGTGGAATAAGGTTATTGATGATTGGAAAACTCCGGTCGAATACATTGACCGTGAAGCGGCGAACTTAGCTCTTGCGGAGCAAGGATTTGATTGGGATAAAGCAAAACAGGCTCTTGCGAGCGTGCCTGCCGCCGATGTTGTGCCGGTGGTGCGGTGCAAGGACTGTAAGTACGCATATATCAATAGTTTTTCGGCTGCATCAGGAGTTGCCCTTTGCTCGTCAAGCGCGAAGGTGATGCAGCAAGACGACTTTTGCAGCTACGGCGAGAGAAAGGACGGAGGTGCAGAATAATGCGAAATCCGTGCAAGGACTGCATCTATTATCACAAAGAGAATAAAACTTGCCAGTCGAAGAAATGCGCTACTTATGGCGACGGAAAAGTATCTTGGATTGATAGATTGTTTTGTTCTCCGTGCAAAAATTGAGGAGAGGCGGACAATGGATTTAGCAAACAAGCATTTGGCGGCCGGGTTAATCTGTGAAAAGATGTTTGATCCGATTGAGACAACGTGCGATCTGTCACTTTTCTCTGCTGATGAGCTCCGTTTGATTGAGACAATCACAGAAAGCATTATGAAGAATATGGATGGAGGTGAAGGCAATGATTGAACTTAAATCTTGTCCTTTCTGTGGTGGAGAAGCGAGGTTGTTTGTAAATGACGGCGTAAGAGTGCTTTGTACTAAATGTCGCGCTTCTTCAAAGATTTTGGTAGACAGTGAATGTTACAAAACCAGTGCTGTCGAAAAGTGATTGAAGCATGGAACGGGAGGACAAGCAATGATTGAGCTGAAACCCTGTCCGTTCTGCGGAGGAAAAGCGACTGTTCAAGGTAAGCACACCGAAACATACGACGTTTGGGCGAACCACCCCGTTTTGCGTGCTAAGTATCGTGTTGGCTGTGAAAAGTGTGGAATTTATTTCTGGCAGTTGCACGAAATCCAATTGACAGATGGCCAACCTGCTGTTATTAAAAACGGATATGACGAAGCTGCCGAAGCATGGAACAGGAGGGCGGACAATGCGTGAAATCACCAAAGCCGACATGGACAAGCCGATTGAACCGAAAATGGCGCGTGACGCTGTTACAGCGGTGCGCGATATAGCTGCGTATTTAACGGTGGGTGAGTGGTGCTTGATTATGGCAGGCGTGAAGAAAGCCGTTGAAAGAATGACACAGGAGGAAAACAATGAAATTTAAAAAAGGCGGCAAGGTGTACGCCAATATGGTCGTTGCCGTATATGATTACTGCAACGGACTTAAGTACTGTTACGGATGCAAGCTGTACGGAAAAACTGGTGATTGCTTAGCATACGCGCAGTTGCATCCCAAAGAAGTTGCTCGCTTATTAGGCTATGAGGTGATCGAGGACAAGCCGGACACCGAAAAAGGAGTAATCATGAATAACGAACGCAAAATGAGTATTCTACTGAACACGATTGAACAGATGGCTTGCGATGCCGAGGACAAGGGAGAAATAGACTTTGGTCTCCGCTTGACTGTCGAAGATGCTTATGCTTTATGCCACGCTGCCAGTCATACGGACAATACCCCCGACATCCGCGAGGTAGTCGAGAAGTACGGCGAGGACGTGAAGCACAAGCTGACCCGTGCGGACATCCTGCACGCGGCGGAGAAGTGCGTATGCGGACAGCGCGAGCAGGACTACGGCACGCCGGAGGATAATTTTGAGACGATCGCAAAACTTTGGGAAACATACCTCAGGCGCGCGTGCGTGGATGAGGCAGGCTGTGTGCATATCGACGCGAACGACGTTGCCATGATGATGGCGCTGCTCAAGATTGCACGCATTGCAGCAGGCGGCGGAAAGGCTGACAGTTGGATTGATCTTGCAGGCTATGCGGCTTGCGGGGCGGAATGTGAGGGAGTAACGGAATGAAGAAAACAATTTTAACTCTGCTGGTAGCTATGATGGCTCTGATGTTTTCTGGGTGCGCTGGCTGCGATCGCGTGGCTAAGAGCATCGGCAGTGATGTGTCTGGCGGGCTGCATCGCACGGTAACGGTATACAGCAACACCGGAGAGAAGATCAAAGAATGGAACGGCAAGTTTGATGTTTCCGAGAACGATAACGAGGTATATTTCGATTTGAACGATAAACGCGTCATTATTCATGGCGGCATCGTAATTGACGAGGAGGACTAAAAATAATGCCAACTGTTGTATTTGATTTTGACGGTGTTATTCATAGTTATACTTCCGGGTGGCAGGGGAAAACGGTTATTCCAGACCCACCGGTGCAGGGAATTCGTGATGCTATTGACAGCATTCGGAAATTGTACAGGGTAGTTGTTGTATCAACTCGCTGCGATACGCCAGACGGTATTGCGGCTGTAAAGGAATATCTGGCCAAGTATGATATTGTTGTTGATGACGTAATGAAGGAAAAACCACCTGCGATTGTGTATGTTGATGACAGAGCTATTTGCTTTGATGGAAATTCGCATGGATTGCTCGATAAAATCATGGTATTTGAACCATGGACGGTAAAAGCGATGAGGAGAATGAAAAATGACGATTGATGGAGCGATTGAATGCGCAGAACTGATGTCGCGCAAGATGGTACTGCTTGACTTTGATAACGACGAGGATAGATGCGAGTTCGGTATGATTTGCGCCGATGCTTTGCATCTAATGAAAACGCTTGGAGAAAAAACGAAACTGGGAAGCGAATCAAACGAGCCTGACCCCGATGCAAACACATGGCAGGAGCGCATGCAGCGCGAGTACCGCGAGACCAAGGAACGCTATGAAAAGCTGCACCGGCTTGTGACGAAGTACGAGGCGGGCGTTCTCGAGTTTACGCCGAAAAGCTCGATCGAGTTACTCCGCCAGCAGAAACGCCACATGGGCGAGTACCTACACGATCTGGAAATCCGCGCGGAGATTGAGGGAGTGAACCTGTATGATTGACCTGCACAAACTGGACAAATTCCGGCTGAAAGACAGAGAACGCGAGTTTTACGGCTGCACTGGCGACAGCGGAAACGGTGTTTTCAAGGTGTATGTCGGCGGCAAGTCATTCCGCGTGATCGCAAGCAATGGCATGGGATGGGAGCACGTCAGCGTTTCGCCCGGCTCTGCACAGCGCAAGTGCTGCCCGACGTGGGACGAGATGTGTGCGATTAAGGACATGTTTTTCGGCGAGGACGAGCGCGTTATGCAGTTCCACCCGCCTAAGTCGGAGTACATCAACAATTATCCGTACTGCCTGCACTTGTGGAAACCGGTAGATACGGAGATTCCGCACCCGCCGATGATTTGCGTTTGAGGTGATACGGTGGACTTTGAAGAAATTGCGCTCCGCGTATTGATCGGAATGCTGTTGGTGTTTACAGGCTGCACGTTGGCAGCACTGGCGATTATGCTGCTTAAAGCAGCGTTAGGAGGATTGACATGAACGCAGTAAGTGAAGATGTAAAGATGTTGGTGGAAAAGGAGCTGGAAAGCGCAAATGAGCGATTCCCACAGTTCCATAGCCCGCATGAGGGGTGGGCGGTTATCTGCGAGGAAGTAGAAGAACTCCGGCAGGAAACGGATGATGTGGAAGAAGCGCTCAATATCTTGTGGGGACGTGTTCGGTACAATATGCGGGCTAACCCCTGCTTTGCAACAAAGATTAAAGAGCGTGCTGTTGCTGCCGCTTGCGAGGCGGTGCAGGTGGCCGCGATGGCGCAGAAGTACCTTGATATGTTGGAGCGGATGGACGAGTGAAGCAGTACAGCGCGGAGATGCGGCAGTATCTGGACGAGATGCGGCGGTATGAAAATTGGAGGTACGGAAATGGCGAAGAAAAAGAAAGTCAACCCATACCGAATACCGGCGACGCAGGGTGACATAGAAAAAGCCAAACGGGGAAATCGCGCGGATGTGAACCGGGTGTGGGTTGCGTCCGCAAGGCGGCTAAGATCAGCCGACGCAGGCGATATACACAGCACGGCATGGAGGAGGTAGTGGCACACGACGACTAAGGAATGGCTCAGACGAGGGATTGACCTTGAAAAGTCGATCTCGGCATTGGAGGAAGCAAGAGTAAGGGCGTGGACGCGGGCGACAAGCGCAACGGCAACCATCAAGGACACGCCGGGCGGCGGCGGTGACGTGACCGCAAACAAGGCGGATGCATATCTTGCCCTGTCCGAGAAGATACAGAGAGAGCAGGAACGGCTTGCGCTGATTAAAGCCGAGATCATCAGCACAACAGCTAAGGTGCAGGATGCGGCGCTGCGGGCGCTGCTGATCGAACATTACGTGAACGGCAGAACGTGGAGAGAGACTGCCGAAAAGATTCACTATAACGAGGACCATGTGCGCGGACGGATGCACGTTCGCGCCCTGCGGGAAGTGGAGAAGTTATTAACAGATTGTGCATGAATCTGTGGAAAACTTACCACACTATACCACAAAAACTGGTGTTATAATAGTATTGTGATAAAAGCTCGTAAGAGCAGAATCACGGAGTTTCGTTCCTCCATTTCTACCTAAAGTCCCGTTTTAAGCGGTGGGGAAATCCTGCCGCTGACCTGCTCCAAAGTCTGCATGAGGGCGGCGGAGCGCCTTTCGCGGAACGAAGGCATTGATTATCCTTTCTATTCTTTCGGCGTGCCTTTTGCGCGGCGCGCCGATATGCTCCGAAGCCTGCATGAGGGTGACGGAGTAATAACATTCACGCTAAAAATGAGAATGGAGTGCGGTGCCTGCGGGCAACAGACACCGCAAACATGCCCGGATGGCTGCATGAGGCCGGACGGGTAACGCCTCCAACGAGGACGATAATATTCTGACGGCTCGGAAAGACGAGCACTGTTTCCGAACGAATGTGAAGCTGCTGCAACGGCTTTGCAGAGTTCCGCGGGTACTTGCAGGTACGCCGCACCGGGGTCGCTCCCCGCTGTAACCTTACGAGGAAATCAGCCGGATTACGCACCGATAGAGACGCGTGACACGACGGACAGAGACGCCGAACAGCCTATATCGAGAGGGCGAGTGCTGATCGGGTAAGCACTCAAACGGACTTAGAGAGCCGAGAGCAAAACCACCGGTACAAAATTACAAAGCCGATACGGCGCTTTACACGCCGCGAAAGAGCACCAGTCTGTTTATCTCTTGCGATAAGCATAACCTAATCACACAGAACGGAACACAAGTAAACTTGCGAAAGTGAGGTAGTAAACGACCGTTCTGGACAGCCGGGAAACCGTCGGTAAAAGCCCGACGTACAGACGCGACGATAGCGTTCATACCTCCTTGCGGAGGTATACCGGTTTGCATAGTGCTGAAAGCAGGTGCGAGTCCCGCAAAACCGAAACAGTCGTATAATGGTAAACCCCGCTCACCTTATGGCTTTGGTGAGCGGGGTTTGTCATAGCGTTGATAAAATCAGGCAAGATAAATCTTTTCGCCGGTCAGCTTTTCTTCGCGCTGCAAGTCGATAGGGCAAATGCGCTGGAGAGTAGAGCCTACCGCAAGTTTTAGACCTTCAAACTTAATCCGGCCTGAAAACAGACCGTTTACTGTATCAGTCTGTGCTTCGGTTGGGATAAATGGCGTTTGAAAGCCTTTGCAATCGGCCTCGGAAAGCTCGCGCGTGTGAAGGTAATAGTTGCCTTCACCATCAATAAATTTCCATCTCCGGAAGATTATGGAGCCGTCTGCCCGGATTGCAAGTTCGAGCTGCAGTGGCATAGCAGGCGAGAACGGGCAAACATAACAGATTAAATCTCCGGACTCGAATCCCTCAAACCTGCGGTTGAGGTCGATGGTATAAACATCGCCCTCAAAATTCGCTATGTAGTCCTTGAGCACTTGGATTTTCATTTTTGCAGTCTCCTTTACTCGGTAATAATGCCTGGTGTGCCGTAGTAACCGCTGTCGATTTTTGTTACAACTTTGGTTTTGTCCACATCGTAGGGGGTGCGAATGGAAAGAGTGAAGAAATCATAGCACTTTTTGTTGATGAAAAAGTTGCCGCTGTAGCCCTGCGCCTTGTAAAAATCAATCCAATCCTGTACGGTTTTGTTGGGAATCATGTTACCTGCGTTGTCCCAAACTCTTAAATCTGCCATGATATTTTTCCTCCTTGATTTGTTGGGTATAGTGTATCATCATGTAAGTCCGATATGCAGGACTTTAGGGTTTGCTCTGCTGTGATAATTGTACCCCGATGTGCGGGTTAGTGTCAATATGTTCCGCTGCGGGTGCATGAGCCGGGCGGGAGAGAGGGAGCGGTTAAGGCTCCCTTAGTCAATCCGGCAGTATGTGAGAGCATCATAGCCCATGTCGGCAAGCGCCTTGGTCATAGCCTCGGCTGCGGTCTCGCGCTTGTATGCCTGACCGGGAATGTGGAAGCAGATAACCCAACGCCGGTTAAAGCACTTCCACTCAAAGCAGCCGCATCCGGCCTCCTTGCAAGCCTGCTCAATCTTGGCGGACTGCCAGCGCGGGAGCAGGAGCGAGGGAGCATCTAAATTGCAGGTGCCGCCGTCCTCAACTTGTGCTGCTGCGGCTTTGCCGATCTCGTACACCTTGCGCAGATCGTCGCGGAGCTTGGCGTACTTGCCGGTAAGCGGCTTGGGCGCTGCGGGCTTGGTGTCTGCCGGGTAGGCGGTCAACAGCTCGTCAAAGTCTGCGATTGCGTCCGCCTCGGTGCGTGCCGTGCGGCAGTCGATCTCGTGGCCGTTGGGGTACAGGAGCATAGTCTCGTATTTGCCCGGCACGAGTTCGCAGGTGTCGAGGATAACGCGGCGGCCGTTGTGTTTGTACTCGGTGTGCTTGATGGTGTTCATGGTTTGTACCTCCAGATTAAAATTTATGGGTGCGGGCTTTAAGGGTGAACCCGCGAGAACCGTTAGCACTTGGTGAGCAGCAGGCGGCGCGCATAGGGAAGACCACACTCGTAAGTTTTGCCGGTCTTGATGTGCTTAAAAGTAATCATTCCGCTATAGGGCTTGCGGCTCGTGCTGATGGCGCTTACCTCGAACAGATCGCCACTTACATCGCTGCGGTAAGTTTCACCGACGGTGAAAGACTTGTTGATAATTTTCATTTTTGTTTACCTCCTTAAATGCGTACACCGAATAACATGCAGGTGCGGCGAGCGTCACAGAATGTGATCCAGTTTTCTTTGCTCTGGTCTGCAAGGTAAGCGGCTTTGGCTGCCTTGTAGATGGTGAGCGCTGCGGTTTTCTTCTCGGTAAGGGTCTTAGTGTTTAACATGGTGTGTACCTCCTGTTTTGTGTTTCGGTGTTTCGGGTTATCCCGACCCCTTGCGGGGTTTCGTCTTAATTTTCAAAGACTCATCAGGGGATTTGGTGATTACTTGATGAGCTGCCAATCATGCAGCGCTGCGGTGGTGTCCAGCTTGTCAAGCTCGATGCGGTAGATGCTGCCGTTATGCTCGATGTAACGATATTTACGGGTCTCTACGATGATCTCTCTCAGTACGCGTGCTTCAAAGTTCTTAGTCATTTTCTATTCCTCCATTTTGTTTTCGGTGTTTGGTGTTTTCCTTTGCTGTGATTACATTGTACTATGAGTTAACTCACAAGTCAACAGGGAATGATGCACAAAAGTTAACTCATAAATTTAGTGATATTTGTGAGTACACTCATAGATGATATGTGTTATACTGTTCGTATCTATATAAGATATGGAGGGGAACACATGGCAGGAGATTACAAGGGCACGGACGCGCAGAAAAAAGCCGTCAAAGAATACCAGAAGACAAGAGACGCTATTATGCTGAGACCCAGCAAGGCAGATGGTACGCAGATCAGGCAGGCCGCAGCCGATGCGGGTAAAAGCGTACAGGCGTATATCTTGCAGGCGGTACGTGAATACATGGACAAATAATATATGCAGGCAGACAAAAGCCGCTCCATCAACCGGGGCGGCTTTTTTGTGTCTATATAAGTAAGGGGTGAGAGTATGGACAAGCTGACCGCAAAACAACGGGCATGGATTGATTACTATAAGCAAGGCAAGACAGCTACAGAGGCGGCACGGCTTGCCGGTTACAAGGGAGATAATCACCACACGATAGGCGCGCAAAACTTAGCAAAACTAAGCAAATACATTTCAGACCGCGACGAACTGTTAGATCGTGCCCGTGTGGCGGATATGGCGGAGATTAACGCGTTTTGGAGTGATACCATGCGTAATGATAAGGCAGATATAAAAGACCGTCTGAAAGCGTCTGAGCTGCGCGCACGGAGCATTGGCGCGTTTATCGAGCGCCGGGAAATCGTAGGAGCGCAGACGATCACGGTTAAGCTGCTCGATGACGACGATATGACAGATACAGAGTAAGGACTTGCAGTCGCGTAATAGCGGTGCATGTCTGTTTTTTTACCCTGATTTGCAGGATTGGCTTTCACGACTTGCAAAATCAAGGGTTTTTGCGGGGTTGAGTGCGGAAAATCTCGGGGTAAATACCGGAGAGGGAGACGGACAACGGTTTTAATTATGCAAAATGCACATTTTGTACAATTAGGGGGTGCGGCAGGTGCAAGTTAATATCCCCAAGCGGGCATTCAACGCGGCGTATCTGCCGCTGCTGGACGATGACGAGCACAGATATATTGTGCTGTATGGCGGCGCTGGCTCTGGTAAGTCTGTATTTGCAGCGCAACGGCTGGTTGTCCGCATGATGAGCAAGCCGCTGTGCAATGTGCTTGTGGTCCGCAAGGTTGGCGACACAAACCGAACGAGTACGTTTGCACTGCTGCAGCAGGTCATTAACGGCTGGGGCTTGCATAGCCTGTTTGATGTTACCGACCTTAAGATTGTATGCAGGCTGACCGGCAACGCCTGTATTTTTAAGGGGCTCGACGATCCCGAGAAGATCAAGTCTGTTACATTTCCCAAGGGTGAACTCACCGACATATGGATTGAGGAGGCAAGCGAGATTGCAGAAGCCGACTTTAACCAGCTTGACATACGTTTGCGAGGCAAGCGGATACACGGACAGATTACCTTATCATTTAACCCGATCAACGTGCTGCACTGGCTCAAAAAGCGGTTCTTTGATCACAAGGATGAGCGGGCGGTGACGCTGAAAACCACCTACAAGGATAACGCATGGCTGGACGAGGACTACAAGCGGACGCTCGAGGGGTACAAGGACAGTGATCCTTACTATTACCAGGTGTATTGTCTGGGGCAGTGGGGCGTTATCGGTAAGACCATATTTGACGCGGCCAAGGTCAACGGCAGGCTGGCAGAGCTGCGGGAGCCGGTTAAGCGTGGATACTTTGCATATTCGACACGGTTTGACGCGGTATCTAATCAGGTGCGGATTGATGATCGTTCTATTAAGTGGGTGGACGCTGACGACGGCTACATCTCCATCTATCAGGACAGGCGCGAGGGCGTGCCGTATGTGATCGGTGGGGATACGTCCGGCGAGGGCTCGGACTGGTTTGTTGGGCAGGTGCTCGACAACACCAACGGGCGGCAGGTGTGCACACTGCGGCATCAGTTCGATGAGGATGTATACGCTGCGCAGATGTATTGTCTGGGTGTTTACTATAACAAGGCGCTGATTGCGATAGAGGCGAATTACAGCAGCTACCCCATCAAGGAGCTGCAGCGCCTGCGGTATCCTCGGCAGTACGTCCGGCAGACCGAGGACAATTACACCCACAGACCCCGCGACAGCTACGGCTTTAAGACGACCTCTGTTACCCGTCCGGTTATTATTGCCGGACTGGTTGAGGTGGTGCGCGAGAGTGTTGAGCTGCTGAACGATGCGGACACGCTGGGCGAAATGCTGACGTTTGTCCGCAACGAGAAGGGCAGAGCAGAGGCGGAACAGGGCGCGCATGACGACTGCGTTATGGCGCTGGCTATCGCCTACTATGCACGCACACAGCAGAGCTACACCGAGGACAAGCCGAGAGGCAAGCGGGCCAAGTGGACGGATGATATGTACGAGGACTACTACAACGCCGACAAGAGCGGACAGGAGTATCTATTGTCTAAATGGGGCAATCCGTTTTGAAAATGAGGTGATAAAATGCGAAATCCGTTTGATAAAACGGGCAAGAGCGACGAACAGATTTTGAAGAAGTGGCAGGACAGGCTAAGCAAGGCGCGGAGCAAGTACCAGCCGGAACTAAATTTGATGGTCGAGCGGGAAGAAATCTACCGGGGAACGCACAAGATCGACAAGGTGCACGGCAAGAACCAGAAAGCGCAAGATGCAGTAGTGGCGCGGAACGTGGTAGCGGAAATCATCGAGGCGGAAGTATCGAGCGATATTCCAACGCCCAAGGTTACGCCGAGGCACGAGGAAGACGAACAGCTTGCGAAAACCATTGAGGACTATATCCGCAATGAGCTTGACCGGCTGCCCTTCGAGCGCTTAAACGATCAGGACGAGCGAACCACACCGACGCACGGCGGCGATTTGTTCCTTGTGGAGTGGGACAACACCAAGCGGACGCACACCACACGCGGCGCGCTGAGTGTTACGCTGCTGCATCCCAAGCAGTTTATCCCACAGCCGGGCGTTTACAGTATCCCGGAGATGGATTACTTTTTTATTCAGCTCGCACAGAGCAAGGAGTACATCAAGAAGAAGTACGGCAAGGACGTATCCGCTGAGGACGAGGAGCAGCCGGACGCACGCGGCTTTGAGCAAAGCGTGGTAGATGATCTGGTAACGGAGAATATCGGATACTTCCGCAACTCGGACGGCGGCATTGGGCGCGTGGCGTGGTGCAATGACGTACTGCTGGAGTACAAGGAGGACTATCAGGCGCGGCGCATTAAGACTTGCAGCAAGTGCGGCGCGGATATGCAGGGCTCTTACTGCCCGTACTGTGGCAGTAAGAGCGGCGAACAGAAAACCGTCAAGGACTTTGCGCGGACGGACGAGAACGGTATTCCGATGACCAAGATGGTTGAACATATCAGCCTTGATGAGAAGGGCAACCCTACCGTTACACAGCACGAAGAAAACGACATGATACCGTACTATAAGCCGGATGTGTATCCGGTGGTACTGCGGCGCAATGTGTCCGTTGTGGGTAAGCTGTTAGGGTCTTCTGACGTGGACATGATACGGGATCAGCAGATGCTTGTAAACAAGCTCGACAGCGCAATTTCGCAAAAGCTGCTGGGCGGCGGCTCGGTTATCACCCTGCCAAAGGGCAAGCAGATTAGACGCACGGACGAGAATTTCAAGGTTTTTGAGATTGACAGCCCGGAAGAAAAAGCAATGGTTGATGTGCTGACCCTGCAGCCGGATATTTCTCGCGATATGGCGTTTGAGGACAGCACCTACACGGCAATGCGCAACCTTATCGGCATTACGGATTCGTTCCAGGGACGCAAGGACAGCACGGCAACGAGCGGCACGGCAAAGCAGTTTGCGGCGGCACAGACCGCCGGACGACTGGAAAGCCGGAAGGTGATGAAGAACGCCGCCTATGCGGATTTGTTCGAGGTTATGTTTAAGTTCTTACTGGCGTACAGTGACGAGCCGCGGCCGATGGTTTACAAGGACACCAACGGCACGCAGATGTACGGCACGTTTAACAAGATGGACTTCCTCAAGGTGGATGAGGCGGGCGAACCGTACTGGAACGATGAATTTCTGTTCAGCGTAGACCAGACCGCGCCGCTTGCGGGCAACCGTGAAAACCTCTGGCAGGAGGCGAGAATGAATCTCGAAAACGGCTGCTTCGGAGACCCGGCCGATATGCAGAGCCTCTTGACGTTCTGGACGATCATGGAGGGGCTGCACTACCCGCTGGCAAGCGAGGTAAAACAGCAGCTTTCCGAACGGCTGGAACAGCAACAGCAGATGATGGCACAGCAGCAGGCAATGATGCAGCAGAGCATGCCGACCGAGATTTCAGACCCGACGCAGGCGGTAAATCTGGATGATATGCCGAGTTATCAGGAGGGAGGCGGTAGCCTTGGTATGTCCGGTATGTAAAATCGACACCAAGACCGACACTGTGGACGGTAAGCTCGTGCTTATCTGCAAAAATCCGCAGTGCCCAAACTATAAGCAGATTGTAAAGGAGGTGAAATAGTATGGCAAAGTGTGCAACTCTGGCCGGTAAGGTGAAGAACTCCGGCAGCATGGAGGTCAAGGCGCTGTATCAGCAGACCAAGACCAAGAAGCCGACCGTTAAGACCGGCGGCGATCTGCGCTCCTCTAAGAGCGGCAAGTAAAAGGGAATAGCGGAACCGTCCGAAAGGGCGGTTTTTTTATGCCCAAAATCGCATGGAACAGCGTAAAAATCCGGAAAGGAACACCCAAATGGAAGAAATTATGGAAACCAAAGTGGAAACCACCGAGGCAGGCGTAAACGAGCCGGAATCCGCCGAACCGGCATCCATCGGCCCCGAGGAAACAGGCGAAAACGAGCAGCAGACCGCCGAAGCTGCGCCCGAGGGAGTACAGAGTGCGGAAGATAACGCACGATTTGCCGCTGCAAGACGCAGAGCGGAAGCGCAGTTTAACGAGCGCATTCAGCAGGAGCGACAGGCGGCAAAGGATGAGGTCATCCGGCAGATGTACGAGGGTCAGCTTGACCCGTACACCAACAAGCCGATCACCTCTGAGGCTGATTTGCAGGCGTATCAGCAGGCATATCAGCGCGACCAGATGCAGCAGGCAGGGCTCGACCCGTCCATGCTCGATCAGATGATCGCAAACAACCCCACTGTCCGACAGGCGCAGGAAGTGCTTGACCGTGTGCAGATGGAGGAGGGCGAGCGGCAGATGAACGAGGCAATCAAGGAGATTTCGCACCTTGACCCGTCCATTACCGACGTTGCTGCACTGGCAAACCACCCGAACGCACCCGTTTTTAACGAGTACGTCAACAGAGGCTATTCGCTCGTTGACGCGTTCCGCCTTGCAAACTTTGACCAGCTGACCGGCAAGCGCGCAGCAGCGGCAAAGCAACAGGCCATGAACAATGTCAACGGCAAGAGCCACCTGACCACCACAGCAGGCAATGCGGGCGGTGACGATATTGTAATCGACCCGCAGGAAATGCAGATGATGAAGCACGCATTTCCGAACCTTACCCACGCACAGCTTGTGGAAAAGTTCAAAAAATACAAGTAAAAGGAGATTTTTTCATGTTTAAGATCGCATATCGCCGTGTGGCTGATGTGTCCCCGTTCGTTTACCTTCCCGGCGCGGACGGCCTGACCCTCGGCATGGCGGCTACTCTGACTTCCGGCGCGCTGGCAAAGGGCACCGCTTCCGTCAAGCCGACTCACATTATCATGGGTCCCAAGCGCGAGGACGGCAATTACCCGGCTATCGAGGTAAACGACAACATCGTATTTGAGACTACTTCGACCGCCACCGTTGCGCAGACCGTCGTCGGCTCGGCTGTCACTCTGGCAGCTGATGCGCTGACCGTTACCGCGACCACCACCAAGGGCGTTTTCAAGGTTCTGACCACCGACGGCGCTACCACCAACTCGACCGTTACCGGTGTGTTTGTTGATCCGGCAGCGGTTGCCGCCTAAAAAAGAGAGGAGACAAGATAATTTATGGCAGGCATTACTTTTTCTGAGGGTTCCGGCGTTGCGGATTCCTTCTTCGGCAAATCGCAGGCTCCCATCAAGGCAATCATCGCAGACCGCGTAGAGAGCTTTCAGGAGCAGAGCATGATCGACAAGGTATTCTATATGGATACCACCACCAACTACGCAGAGAAGTACACCTCTGCAACTGCGCTGGGTGATTTTCAGGACGTAGGCGAGAACGGCGCGTATCCGCTGACCTCTGTACAGGAGGGCTACAGCAAGATCATCGAGCCGACCACCTGGAAGAGCCGCTTTGAAGTTACCCGCGAGCTCATCGAGGACAGCAAGTTCAATCTGGCTGAATCCCGCGCACGCAAGTTCGGTGCAAGCTACAACCGCACCCGTGAGAAGTTTGCAGCGGACATGATCGCTGGCGGCGTTGGCACTTCTATTGCGTTCGGCGGCAAGAAGTATGATACCACCTCGGCAGACGGCGTTTCGCTGTTCTCCAACGCGCACGGCTCGGCGACCAAGGGCTACAAGAACCAGTCCAACCGCTTCAAGTACACCGCAGGCACGGACAAGTACACCGATATTCTGGATGCGGCACAGGAGCAGATGCAGGACATCCGAGACGATGACGGCAACCTGCTGAACATCAAGCCGGATACCATCATCATCCCGAACTCCGGCAAGCTCAAGCGTGAACTGTTTGCGGCTATCGGCTCGGAACTCGACCCGAACACCAACAACAACGCTTTCAACTTCCAGCTCGGTTTGTGGAACGTTCTGGTATGGAACTATCTGCCCAAGACCATCGGCGGAAAGGAGTATTTTATGCTGCTCGATTCCGACTACAACAAGGACGCTATGTGTATGCCGTGGCTCGACCGCGTATCGCTGACCGTGCGTTCCTCTGTGGACGAGAACACCGATGCGAACTACTGGTCCGGCCGCGCACGTTTCGGTGCAGGCTTCAACGACTGGCGCGCAATCTCTATTGTTGGCGATACGCTGGCAAACGGTACGCAGCTGCTGTAAAGACTACGGCGGGGATTTCCCCCGCCGTTTCCCCTTTTAAGGAGTGATTTTATGACGTGGGAGCAGATTCAAAAGGCTGCACTCGACAAGATTTTCTCACGCCTGAACTACGGCACGGAGGTTTCGCTGACTTCGCCTGATGTGGCGGATTATGTGCGGGCAATGCCGCACGCGGCATGGTTTGCAATGGTAGACCTTGCCGAGGTCATGCCGATTTACAAATCCGTGGAAGTGGAGCTGCCGGACGATGATGCGAAAGGCTATCGGCTGTTTCATATCCGCGAGCTTGCACCGGATTTCATGCGGTTCTGCCCGGAAAGACTGACGATCATGGGCGCGAACAACACGTTTATGCGCGTGAACGACTATCAGTTTGACGGCATGGACACGCTGTTTGTCCCGGCGGAGTACGTCGGAACACTGGTTATCTGGTACGAGTCGTATCCAGAGAACATCGACGAGAGCACGCCCGGCGACACGACGTTTTCTCTGCCGGAGGAAGCGCAGCGGGCGATTCCGCTGTATATCGCGGCAGAGGTGTTCAAGGAAGATGATATTTCCATGGCGACGCAGTATCTGAACGAATACGAGAACGTAAAGCAGATGCTTGCAAGCAGGAGACAGCAGACCTCGAGCGGCGGCGCGTGGCGCTCGGTTACGGGGTGGGTGTAAATGGCAACATACAAGATTCCCGATTCCCCGAAAAAGTACAAGACCGAGTATTCCAGCTTTAAGGGCGTGGATTTGTCAAGCAACCCGACACAGGTTGATTCTGCACGCGGCGCAATGGGAACGGTAAACCTGATCTCGGACAGCGGCGGCTTTCCAGAAAAGCGCAAGGGATGGCGCGTACTGCTGAATGTCGAGAAGCCGGTAAACGGCCTGTATCGCGGTATTATCAAGGGCAAGGAATACTTTCTTGTGCATGGCGGCACACGGCTGTACAAGTGGACGGAGAACGCCTTGACAGAGCTGAAAAGCGGACTGACGAACAAGCAGGGCACGTCGTTTACGCTGAACGACAAAATGTATGTGCTGACGGGCGGCGAGTACCTTGTGTTCGATGGCGAGACCGCCAAGGATGCGACAGCGGACGCTTACGTTCCGACTACTACCATTGCCAACAAGCCGACGGGCGGCGGAACGGCATTCGAGGATGTCAATTTACTTTCGAGCAAGCGCAAGAACGGGTTCTGCGCGGACGGCTCGGCAACGACATATCAGCTGGACACCACCGACATTGAAAGCATTGCAGAGGTTAAGGTAGATGATAAGGTGTGGGAGAGCAGCAAGTACACGCTGGACAAGACCAAGGGACAGGTGAAGTTTACGAGCGCACCGCCGAAACCGGCGATCACCGGCAAGGACAACGTGGTCATTACGTTTGTGAAGTCGGTGGAAGGCTACAAAGAGAAGATCACCAAGTGTACCATTGCCGCAATCTACGGCGGCAAGTCACAGGACAGGGTGTTCCTTGCGGGCAACCCGGACGAGCAGGACAAGGACTGGCGGTGTGAGAGCAACAATCCGCTGTATTTTTCCGATCTTTCCTATACCAAGGTGGGTGCGGACGGCGCGGCAATCGTCGGCTATACGGCAATCTCGGACAGTCAGGCAATCGTAAAGTCGGATGACCGCTCGGAGACCACGATTTACTTCCGTGGCTACAGCATTAACGACAATACAAGCGCAGTACAGTTCCCGGTACGCAGAGCGACAGCCGGTGCCGGTGCAGTGGCAAAGCACGCATTTGCGTATCTGCCGGAAGAACCGGTATTCCTCAGCCGAACCGGTGTGTTTGCGCTGACAAGCAGCAATATCACGGCTTTGCAGGTGGCAAGAAACCGTTCCTACTATGTAGACGCGGCGCTGACCAAGGAAGCACATCTGGAAAACGCCTGCGCTGTTGTGTGGAACGGCTATTATGTGCTGGCGGTAAACGGACACTGCTATGTTATGGACACAAACCAGAACGTAGCGTACAAGCCGCAGTCCTACGGCGATTACGTTTACGAGTGCTACTACTGGAACAACTTCCCGGCGGTACGCATGATGGAAAGCAGGGGAAACCTGTATTTCGGCACATCGGACGGACGTATCTGCAAGCTGAACACGGATATTGACACCATGCAGGCGTATTCAGACGGCGGCACGCTCGGTGAGGACGGCAGAATTACCGGCGGTACGGCAATCTCGGCAGAGTGGCACACCAAGGCGGACGATGACGGCGATTTTATGACGTACAAGACCATGGTAAAGCGCGGCAGCGGCGTTATGATGAAGCCGTATGCGCGTTCCTCGGTAAAGGTATTCGCCCGGACAGAACGTGATTTCGGACGGCAGATTCGGGAACAGTTGATCGACATTTTCAGCTGGGAGGATATCGACTTTACCCGGTTTACGTTCTTCTCCAACGATGCACCGCAGGTTGTGCCGTTCAACAGCAAAGTAAAGAAGTACAAAACAATGCAGCTGATTATCAAAAACGATACGCTCAATGAGGCGTTCGGTATTTTTGGTATCATCAAGCGTTACACCATCGGAACAAGTGTGAGGTGATACATTGGCTATTTCTGATTACAAGATCACAGCAGAGGATATTGCAAAATACGGCTGCGTCAGTCTGCCGGACACGCTGACCGGCGACGCACAGGAAAACAAGGCGAAGTTTGACCGCCTTGTGCGGGAATGCGTAGCAAATGCAGTAAACGCAGTGATTGACCACATGGTTCTCGTAGAGAATGAAGCGCAGGACTGGGCGAGCGCGGAAGCGCTGCGCGTTCAGGCAGAAGCCGCCCGCGTGGCAGCGGAAAACCTGAGAGTGCAGGCGGAGAATGACCGTGCGGACGCAGAGACCGCAAGAGCGGCGGCAGAGACGGCACGCGTACTGGCAGAGAACCTTCGTGCGGATGCAGAGACCGCCCGCACCAACGCGGAGAACAAGCGCGACACAGCAGAGAAAAGCCGTGCTTCTGCCGAGACAGGCAGAGTGAACGCCGAATCTGCCCGCGTGACGGCAGAAAGCCAGAGGGCGAACGCAGAGAGCGTCCGTGCACAGAATGAAGCGGCGCGTATTTCTGCCGAGACCGGCAGAGCGGATGCCGAGGCAGACCGCGTTTCTGCCGAGGATACCCGCATCGCAAACGAGAACGCACGGAAATCTGCTGAGACAGACCGCGCTTCTGCGGAGACTGTGCGCGAAAGCGGCGAGAACGCACGGAAATCTGCGGAGAAGGCACGCGCGAGTGCGGAACAGCAGAGAGAAAGCACGGAAAGCACCCGTCAGACCGCAGAACAGAGCCGCGCGGGTGCAGAGACGGCAAGAGCAAAGGCCGAAAAGGTACGCGCGGACGCGGAGACCGCGAGAGTATCGGCAGAACAGGCAAGAGCCACGGCAGAAAGCAAGCGAGCTGCTGCGGAAACTGTTCGTCAGAACGCAGAGACCGGCAGAACCGACGCGGAGACAAAGCGTGTGAGTGCCGAAAGCGTGAGAGCCACGGCAGAGGGCAAAAGAGCGGATGCGGAGACCGCGAGAGCAACAGCCGAGACAAAGCGCGTGAGTGCCGAAACCGCAAGAGCCAATGCGGAAAGCACTCGTCAGACGAACGAGACCGCCCGCGTGAGTGCAGAAAAGAGCCGCGCCGCTGCGGAAACCGCCCGTCAGACCGCCGAGAAAGCACGCAACGTGTGGGAGGAGTACAGCGCGGGCAAGGCGTATGCACCCGGAAACAAGGTCAGCTTTAACGGCTCGTCTTATGTATGCACGGCTGCAACGACCGGACATGCGCCGACCGATACCGCGTACTGGCTGCTGATCGCCAAAAAAGGCGAGGACGGCAAGGGTGCGGGCGATATGCTGGCAAGCGTTTATGACCCAAAGGGCAAGGCACAGGATGTGTTCCAGTATGCGGACGCAAAGGCGGGTGCGGCAAAGAGCGCTGCGGATACTGCACAAACCGGTTTGAATACGCATATTGCAAGCAAGAGCAATCCGCACGGCGTAACGGCGCCACAGGTTGGAGCTGACCCACAGGGTACGGCGGCAAGTACGGTATCTACGCACAACAGCAGCACAAGCGCCCACAGTACGCTTTTTGCAAAGAAGCAGGACAAGCTGACCGCCGGAACGGACTATGCGACACCGGAACAGCTGACGGCGCTCAAGACCAAGGCGCACAAGGTATCGCTGACGGTTGTAGGTTGGGATAGCTCGACAAAACAGCAGACAGTATCCGTTGCTGACGTTGTGGCAAATGAGACCGCACAGCAGATCATCCCCATGCCTGCGGCGGCAAGTATGGCGACTTACAACGATGCGGGTATCCAGTGTACCGCACAGGCGGCAGGCAAACTGACGTTTACGGCGGATATCGTGCCGACGGTGGCTATCGACGTGTATGTGACCATTACGCCGGTTAGCTTTTCGTGAGGTATCCAGATGATTTATAATTTGCCGAGGAAGAAAAGAAAACAAATCACAAATTATTTGACGTTCTCATCTCCTAATCCGTTTTCAATCAGCGTGACAACTCCGGGATGTGACGGGAAACTGTATTGCTCGACGGATACCAAGACATGGGCAGAATGGGCAGGGAGTAAAGTAAATGCCGCCCCAATAGGCGGCACCTATGTGCTATATTTCAGAGGCACAGGAAACACGAAAATTGCAGGTAGTTCCTCTAATGTATGGACGCTCAGTGGCAGTAATATTTCCTGTACTGGTAATATCGAAAATCTGTTGGATTACGAAACAGTAGAAGCAGGACAGCACCCGGCGATGGCGAATAACTGTTATGGCTCTATGTTCTACGGCTGCACAAGTCTAACAACAGCGCCGTCGCTTCCGGCAACAACACTGGCGAATTACTGTTATTACTATATGTTCAACGGCTGTACAAGCCTAACGACAGCGCCGTCGCTTCCGGCAACAACGATGGCGAATAACTGTTATGGCTCTATGTTCCGCGTCTGCACAAGTCTAACAACAGCACCGTCGCTTCCGGCAACGACACTGGCGAATAACTGTTATAACAGTATGTTCTACGGCTGTACAAACCTAACAAGAGCGCCGTCGCTTCCGGCAAC
>ERZ1026864.623-NODE-623-length-19676-cov-16.006116_pt1 | contig 19676 bp, 31 predicted proteins | sample MGYA00380162_ERZ1026864 | MGnify/ENA primary metagenome ERZ1026864 (study PRJEB33269, sample SAMEA4719798) | human gut metagenome | biome: human-associated habitat; feature: organic feature; material: feces | place: Cameroon | collected 2013-10 ... | reverse complement strand
GGTAGAGGTTTAATTGCTTCTAATATGCAGTATAGAGAGGATAAATGGTTAGTACAAATAAATCCTATAACTATATTATATAAAAATGAATATAACTCTAACGGAACAGAATGGGTAAACAGTAAACCTCCTTTGTATATTAATAATTCTCCTATACCAGACAAAGTATATGAAGCAGGTAATGTTAATATTCCTAAGGAATTAAGTAATTGGAATATTATATATGAACCATCCGAATCTACTTGGGTTAGAAGTGAAATATCTTTAAAGGATAGATTTGTAAAGATAAGAATTAGATATAAGGGAGATGAATTAGCTATTATTAATTATATAAATACATTATATGAACAAAGTTTCTCTTAATAAGATAAGAAAAATGCAATTAGGTGGAAACACTTGGTAGCAGTTAGGAAATTAGCAAATATAGAATGCCTTTGGTGGTTACTATAATGGTAGAAATACCTATACTGAGCCAGTATTATCAAGAACATATTATCCAAGTGCTTTACCAACTATTAACGTAGGTAATATTCCACAAGGCTCTTTAAATGGAAATCCTCTTAATGTAAGACTTAATGATTAGGTATAGTAGAATATTAAAGATTATCAATAGTCTACTGTAGATGCTATGGTAAAATAGTAGCAACACTAGCAAAATCTAGCTAAATTAAATAATATTGCAGGTACAGTTGGTAAATTTGCTGATATGGCTAGTATGTTTTTACCATAGAATAGTACTTATAATGGTAGTTATGGGCATCTTGCACAAGGTATAGACAATTTAGGTAATACAGCCTCCGATATGGTAATGTCTATCAATCCTTTAGTAGGTGGCATTATGAAAGGTGGAATGCTTTTAGGTAAAGGATTAAGTGCTATAGGTTTAGGCACTGATGGTATGACTTGGCAAGATAGCTTATTAAATAATAATGTTATGAATGCTACTCCTATAGGTATGCTTAATGCTGCTTTTGGTAAGCGTTCTCATAATCTTGATATTAACAAGGAAACTGAGGAAACAGTAGGTTCTGATTATACTGATACATATCAAGATGTTTATAAAGCTAAAGAAAAAGCTAATAAGAAATATGGATTACTTAGTACAGGTGCTAGACATAAAGCTAATAGGTTTATTGATAGAATGAATAACTATCAAGACGTTATGACAGGTATTAGTGATAATGCTTAGCGTGTTTTAGCTCAAAGTACTGATGCTAATATTATGCGATATAATTTAGGTTAGAATGGTGGCGTTAAATAGCAATATTTACGTGTTGCTAGAATAGGTGCTAAATTGCCTAAAATTAAAGACAAGATAGAATGGAAACCTGTTATTACTATTGATAATCCTATTAAATTAGAAAAAGGTGGTAAAACTACAAGAACACTTGAATAGCTAATAGCTTATGCTAAAGAATAGAATCCAAGATTTATATAGCGTATGTCTGAACCATTACGTTATATTACATTACCTAATGGATAGAAAGCTACTCATAAAATGAGTTGGGCAACTGCTACTTTTGATAATGGTGAATAGCCATTTATATATTCCGAAATATAGGAAGATGACAATGGAGAATTAAAGGATTTTGGAAAAGATGCTGCAAAGCGTGCTTTGGATAAAAAGAACTATTTACTTGTTAATAATCCAGAAGAAGCTGAGTTGTTTACTAATAGTAATGATTTAGAGCATGGTTATAAGTCAGGTTGGAAGGATTTCTTTACACCATTTTATAAAGATGGAGGTAATGTTACTATTTAGGTAACTGTAGTAAAAGAGTCTAAAGAAGAATCTAAGTAGGAAGAACCTAAAAATGTAATTCCTGCAGGTGCTTTACATGCTCATAAACATCACATGGATAATGCTGATAGTTTAACATAGAAAGGTATTCCTGTAGTTGATGATAAAGGTGAGCAACAAGCCGAAATCGAAAAGGATGAAATTATACTTCACTTAAAACTAACTAATAAACTAGAAGAACTACAAGAAAAATATGAGAAAGCATCTAAAACTGAACAAGATAAGTTAGCTATTGAAGCAGGTAAGCTACTAGTTGAGGAAATCTTGCATAACACTATTGACAATACTAATCTTATAGACAAGTGTAAAGAAGGAGGCAAATTAAATGGATCTATCTGATTTGTTAGTTTCATATAAATAGGTAGAACTGCCTACTTATTATGAAGATAATAGTACCACTATATAGCCATTAATACCCGAAGACTTAGTAACACGTGCTCAAGATGTAGTACAAAAGCCAGATAATAAATTTGTAGGATGGAAATATCCAGAACCATAGGAACAAGAAATAAATGATATGCCTGTATAGAATAATTTACCAGCAGTTAAAGGTAGTGCCTTGTTTGAACAAGAAATGAATAAGTATATGGCAGCACATCCATAGGATTAGCAATATAGAAAAACACTAACCTTAATTGCTAAAAAAGAATCTAACTTTGTATTAGATATACCTAATCCACGCTCTACAGCTGTAGGATGGTTTTAGTTTGTAGATAGTACAAGAAGAGGTGTAATGCCTAATTTAACTAAGCAATAGTTTAGAAAAGACCCACAAGCTTAGATTACAGCAGCAGTTAGATTGTTAAAAGCTTGCAGAGCTGAATCTAATAGATTTAAAAACAGACGCGGATTATCATAGATATAGATAGATTATGGTATGTGGTTTAGTCCTGCAGAATTAAAAAAGTATCTAGCAACTGGACATTCTAATTATAAAGATGCACAAGGTACTTCATTAATGGATATCTTTAATAAGGTAAAGAATGGATAAAAAGAATATTATTATAGGAGATAAAGAATACACTGTAGAAATTGCAGAAACACCAGAAGAACAAAAGAAAGGTTTATAGGATAGAGAATATTTACCACAAGACAGTGGAATGTTATTTGTATATGATAAACCACAAGATAAAGTAGAGTTTTGGATGAAAGATACTTAGATAGCATTAGACTAGATAGGTATTAATGAGGAAGGTGAAGTTACTAAAGTTTATACAGCTAAACCTAAAGATGAAACTCTAGTGCCATTTGAAAATATTATGTTTTTATTAGAGGTAAATGCTGATTCGGGAATTGAAATAGGAGATTAGTTTGACTTCGATGATAGTACAAACCCTAATAAATATGTAATGAAAGTATTAGCTCCCGATGGCACATCACAAGCTGAGTTACAAGGAGGTGAAAGAATATTTAGTAGAATTAGTACTAAATAGTTAATACAATGGGCTAAAAAAGCAGAAGCTAATAAAGATAATAAAGAGCTTTTCAATAAGTATTGTAAAAGATTAGGTAAAAGAATGTTTAGAGAGATAAAAGCTCAAGATACTCGTAAACCAGAGTATGTTGAGAAGTAATATATTATAATTGTATCGTAATAATAACGCTATTTGTACAAGTCCAATTATTTTATTTTTATTTATTTTCTTTAGTAGTTATTATGATACGTGATATAAATTAAACGTTTAACTAAATCAAATTTAATTATGAAGTTTACTAAAAAGTATTAGGAAGGTGGCGCAATGCCACAAAGTGCCGAACAAGACCCATAGGCAGTATTGATGCAGGGTGCTCAACAGGCAGTACAAAACTAGGATTGTCAAGTAGCAATCCAAGTGTGTCAAATGATTCTTGAAATGATGGGCGGAAGTGAAGCTCCTGCACCTCAGCCTGAGCAATCTGAACCTGTATATCGTATGGGTGGTAAGTTGGCACGTAGAATTAAGAAGTAATTTTAATTTAAAGGGGTATATCTATTATTATAGGTATATCCCTTAATTTTTTATATATGGCGAAATATAAATATGGACAAAATGAGCTTGACTTATAGAATCTTATTACTAATTTAAGTAATAATGTAGATTCTTACGTACAATCTAAGACAGATTGGTCATAGGCTCAAAAAGAATCTTTTAAAGAGGGCTATCGTAATTATATAACTGGTTTATAGGATTAGTTAAATAATAATACTGATAGATTTAGTTCAGATGAATTTGGAACAATTACAGATAAATAGGGTCAAATAAAAAATAATACCGATACTGATTATGTCTATAATAAAAAAGGTGAATTACTTGATCCAACAACTACTTCTGAGAAGAAACTAAAGAAAGGAACTCCTTTTTATCGTAACCAAGAAGTTGCTATATTTAATAATATTATAGCTAAAGGAATGGTAGATAAAATGAAAGAGGAGTAGAAAGACATGCCTTCACTTGCAGACTATTGGCAATAGCAATATAATCCTAAGGGTGATTTAGCTGACTATGCTTCAGTAGCTGCTTTAGATAAAGAAGGTGAGTATACAAATAGAATTGCAGAACTTAAAGGTTTGTGGGATAGTTATAAATAGAAATATTAGCTTTCTCCCGAACAAACTTCAAAGTATGAGGCTTTAATTAATAGTCTTGATGCAGATGGGGTTGGCTCTGATAAATGGAAGAATCAGATTATTAGAAACTCGGCTGCAGCTGGTGTAGGTAAGTTTTTTACAGGATATTTAGGTTTTTATGCTCCTAAACCAGAGAAAGACTTCGATATTAATAATGACGATGATGTTATTAAAAGATATTAGCTTGAAGAAAAAATTAGATAGCATCCAGAATTACGTGAGAAATTAATAGCAGATGCTCGTGCTTAGTATAATGCAAAAACACAAGCTTACCTTGATTAGGATGCAGCTAATAAAAAACAATAGGCTGATGCAGCTTATAAATAGAAGTTAAATGAATTTTGGAAAGCGCATCCTGCTTTATACAATGTGCATTTACGTAAAACAGAAGACTTTGGTACAGGAAGATATACATTGCGCCCCGGAATTTCAGATACTTTTGCAGTACATAAAGCAGGATAGGCACAATCACAATGGAATGACACTATTGAAGATGCCTTTAATAGGGCTAACAAAGTAGGAGATTATTTTTATACACCATTTAATAAACCAGTTGTTACAAGTAAAGGCTAGAAAATTAGTAATATTGGTGAATTATATGCATATCTTTTTCCTGTACTAGAGAAAAATGGATTTATTAAATAGTATTGGGATGTAAAATAGGATAAAGCAGGTAATACAGTATATCGTTTAAAAGGTAGTAAAAATAGTAAGGGAGAATACTTGTATATGTTTAGAGGTAAAAATAACAAACTTAGAACATATAGAAGTAAATCATACTAGGATATTTTACCTAAAGCATAGGCAGGATTTAAGTTTGACTCTTACTCTGATATGTAGAACAAACAGCAAACAACTGCAACAAAAGCACGTGCTAAAGCTGCAGGTAAAACATACCAACAATAGAAAGCTGCTGATTCTACTGAATTTACAGGATACGAAAAGACACGAATTTTAAGTCTTCTTCCTGATTTAGTTTCTATGGGAGCAGGAATGACAGGTGCAGGTGCTGGAGTAAGTGTTGGTGCAGGATTAATTTCTACGGGAATGAATTTAGTTGCAGATTTAGGCGATGGTACTATGTCTACTTGGGATGCTATTAAAAATGCTGGTACTAATGTGGGTTTCGACGTTCTTGGAGCATTTGGAGGTGTTGGTCATGGCGGTAAAATAGCTAAAACTCTTCTACGCTATACTCCTAGAATATTGGCAGCAATAGGCACTATACAAGGATTAAAAAATGCTCCCGAAATAACTGCATCTTTTAAAAAGTTTGCAAATTAGGGATGGTCATCATTATCTGTACAGGATTTACAAAATATGGTACAAGGCATTGGTTTAGTAACAGGTATTGGTGGAGCCGCAGCACGTAAAGCCCACAACTATAAAAAAGCAACGGAACATACTTGGGATTAGACAGGTCTTTATATGACTAAGAAGGGCACTGGTGAAAAGAAAATGTTTACTTTCAAAGGTGAGGATGCTAAAGCCATTAGAAATGCTAAAAATAATGCAGAAGTAAAAGCTATTACTGATAAATATACTAAACTTAGAGGCTACGAACTAGCTCCTAGTACTAAAATAACTAGACCTCACTTTGCTAAACTTGGTAGGAATAAAGATACAGGAGAATTTAATTTGAATCCCTTCTCTATGAAGTCTGATAAAGTATAGTTATATGATATTTATCAGGATAAGCATGGAAATATATATGCTAATAAAGAGGGTTGGAGAGGATGGTTCTAGCCATACGGTGCTAGTAAGAATCATACATGGAATCATGAAGTTAATAATTACATTAGTAAAGAACAATAGCTAAATATACCTAAAGTTAGAAAGAAAGCTTAGCCTAAATCTATTGATACAGAAATTAGAGCTGCCGAAAATGAACGTGCTGCTAATCAAGCTTTATATGATGAATATAAAGCAGCATTACAAGAACGTAAAGCTGCATCAACACCTGAAGATAAACAAGCAGCTAATGATTTATTAAGGGAAGCTATTACTAACATACGTGCTAAGCAAACTGCCTATAATAAATTACGTGAAACACTAAGAAAAAATAAAAATGTAGTATATACAGATACATCTAACAAGCAAGTACAAGCTTCTTGGAAAGATATATTATCTAAATATAAGGTAGGATATAAACGAGGAGGCATTATTAAAGCTTATGCAGGCGTTAAGACTCCTTGGTTTAATGGGTTACAACCTGCAAATAAAGATACTGATTTTAAATCCGATTGGGACACTAGTACTTTGTATGCAGGAGATACTTCTAAAGGTTTAATAGCTCCTTGGTCTTCTAATAAGGCTGGTTAGGCAGTTGGTAGATATAGTCCTACTAAAGGATATACACAATAGTAGGCATAGGAAATTGAAGGTCATACTGATTATAACAATTTTATAAATAGTCTTTTTAATGAGAATGGAACTTTTAATAAAGTAGGCGAAGCTTGGGCAAGAAAAGTAGATGAATTAATACCACATGATAGTACAGCATCTTTTTATGACCCAAAGACAAAGAAGCTCAGAACACAATGGGTAACTACTAATAATGATATATATAATAGAGGTCCTAGAACGTATACTAATCTTAGAGATTATGTAGAGGGTGTAATGAAGGATAATATTATAGGTGCTAGGCATAACATCTTTGCTAAGAAAGGTAAACGCTACTTTTATAAAGATGATAGTGGTAATATAGTGTATGTAAATCCTACAGATTTATCTAAATATAATGTGTCTGATAAAGGTAATGATGTGTTTGAAAATGGTACATTATGGTCTGATTATGAATTAACAGGATTAAAACCAGAAGCTACTACATTTGGTACAAACATTAATAATGAAATTAAAAAGAAGACTAGTGTAAATGTAGGTAATTTATTAAATTCATTATCTCCTACTAAAACCTATGGATTAGCTAGAGCTATAGCTGCTGCTAGAAATAATAGTAGCATGCTTAGTAAATCTAAAACTACTCCATATTTGATAGAACCTAAGGAAATACATAGAAATGTATATTCTGATTTAGCTTCTGAAATGTAGGGATAGTAGTAGGCTGCCGAGTTATAGAGATTAGCAACTACATAGGCAGGTGCTGATTTTGATAGAAATGCAGCAATGGCTTTAGATGCTAAACTTAAAGGCATAGAGCTTAAAGATTTGAAATTTAAAGCTAGTAATGATTTACAACGTCAAAGTGCTGAAGCTTCTTGGGCATAGGAAAAAGAGAATAAGGATAGTAGATGGCAAACAGCTAATACTAATAGACAAGCTATATATGAAAATGATATAGCTAATTTATAGCGTAAATTAGCAACTCAAGCATAGAACTTCTAGATTTGGGATACATTTGCTCAATAGCTATAGCAAGAAGCAGCTACAGACTGGCAAGCTAATCGTGCTAGAATGGATAGTATGGCTGAAAATGATATTAATAGTGCTATTAGAAATAATATCAAAGCTTATGTTTCAGATATATCTCCAGAAGATGAATAGCTTTGGAATGAAATATAGTCAGGTAGAAAGAATAGTGCTACTTTAACACCTACAGAATCAGCTAGATTCCGTATACTTAGTGAGAAAGCTAATCAAGCTAAGTATGAATAGCTTAGATAGTATTATAGAATGCCTAAGAATAAATGGTCTAATTATACTATTGGTAATAGAGCATTTGCTCCTATAATTAGACTATCAGCTAAAGATGGAGGTAAATTGTAGGTAGCTAGGTTACGTGCAGCTACAGCTGATGCCGATAGATTCTATAAGACTACTAAGGATTTTGCAGATAGAACTGAACGTGCTATTGCAAGACTAACTAATAAAAAGAAAAAGAAGAAGTAATGATATTAAAATTTGACTAGGGCGGTTGGATGCCGCCCTTAGTTTCTTATACTCCAGTTATCGTATCTGATAAAAGAGTTCCTGCAGCAACATAGCAAGAATCAAGTAAATCGGATGGTGGATTAACTAATAAAGAGATATTTTCAATGATTAAAGATAGATTTAAAGGATTACCAAGTGATTAGTAGGCAGTAATGGCTAAATTAACACCAATATTTGCAGCTAACAATGTTTGGGATCCAAGTACTACAGCTTCTACTGAATCTAAATATTTACAAGCTTTAAATGCTGTTGCTAATTTGGAATTTAATAATAAACAGTATGAATCAGTATACAAGCATTTATAGGAAAAGGGCGGTTTAAATGAAGCTGCAATAGATGGTGGAAGAGTATATGTAACTGATGGTAAAAGCTATAAATTAATGACACCACAAGAAGCTAAAAAGTCAGGATTATATATAGTTACTAATGCAAATTTATTATATGAACGTGCTAATAATGTATCATTAGCTATGAATAATGAAATATTACGTGTTGCAGATAATGGTACTAGTTAGGAATAGATTACTGACTATATATAGAAATGTATATAGAATTTAGGAGCTACTAGAACAGATGAAACATTATATGCTAATGTAACTGCAGGATAGATGTTAAAAGGATTATCTGATTTTTAGCAAGCTGTACAATAGTCTGGTAATTATGATGCTTCTTTACATGATTTATATAGTGCTAAGTATATGACTAAAGATGCTACTGAGCAGGCAAAGCAAGCTCTTAATTATATATATAGTATGCTACCATTAAATATGAAAACTTTATTAAAGTTACAAACAGCTAATGGAACTGATGCAGAAGCACGAGAAATGATTGGCTCTCTTATTATATCTAAAACTTCTTCCGAAAAAGAATTTACTCTTAAAAAGGAAGCCTTAGCATCTGATAAAGAAGATAAAGAAGGCTCTGTTAAAGGATTAGCTCTAGACCCTGTATCTATGTTGCAAGCAGGATATGGTTAGAAGAACTAGTTTACTATACAAACAGGAGCAGGAGCTAATAATGGTATAGCAGTACCTACTGTATCTATGCCTATTACACAAGGAGGTAAAGCATTAGGTATGACCACTTTAGCTAATGTAGCTACAAGTGATTATGCAGGTTATCTTGACTTTAGGAACGCATTTATGGGTGATGTATAGATACCACAGGCAGGTATGTAGAATATTGCTGTAGATGCAACTGCTTTATACACAGCTTATTTACCTGTAGATATGTAGTATTATAATGAAACAGGAAAAGTTAGACCTGATATTGCTATGTTAGGTAGATATAAGTAGGCTTAGGATGAAATTAAATAGTCTGGTACTAAAGACCCAGCTAAAATTAATGCTATTTACTAGTAGCATAACTTACCTATTATGTATAGTTCTAATGGTGATGTTCTTACTAACTATACTAAATTTGCTATTGTTAATGGTACTGCTTTAGATAATGCATTTAGCGAGGATGCTTCATTTGCAGATTATTTAACAGAAACTAGTGATAAGAATTAGATAGCTAACACATTATCTATACTTAATAATGGTAGAGGAGAAAAGAATAAAGTAGAATATGATGAAAAAAGTTGGTTAGATTCAATGTTTGGTACTAACTATACTCATGTATATCAAGGAACTATATTTATGCCAATTAATGATGATTATTTTACAGCAGTAGCTGCTACAGGTAAATATCCTACTACTAAATAGGCTGAACAAATAGAAGCTAGACAGCAAGCAGTTGCTAGAACTAAAGGTTATGTAAATCCAGGACAACTTTAATGAAAGAAAATGATCTTATTTTAAATATATTAGCTAATCCATCATTTACACTAGAGGATTTTAAAACAGTAAGATTAACTAGTGATAATACAGGATTACAATCTGAAGATAAATATTTATAGAGTGCTAAAATTTAGTAGATTAGTAGTTTTAAAGATGCAAATAATAATTTTGATAAAGCTAAATTCCATAATTTTTATATATATGCAAGTGCTGTATATAATTAGTTAGCAACTGATGACTATGATAAAAAGATTTTAGAGTAGGCTTAGTATAGTAAAGATAACATATTTGTAAGTCCAGAGAAAAGAACTATTGATTATAGACCAAAACTTATTAAAAAAGCTAATCCAAATCTAGTAAATAATAGTTTAGATTAGTTTGGACAAATGGGTAATAGAACTATGTCTGTTGCGGAAATAGCATAGACTTAGAAAGTTGTTAACCCATTTACAGGCAAAGAATCTGATAGCCCTAATGATTCATTCTTTTCTAACTATTTTAATACATTGGTATTAGCATAGTATGATGAAGATGTAATTGACCCAAAGACAGGACAAATTATACATGAAAAAGGCTCATTAAAATATAATGCGGATGGATTACCTTATTATGAAGAACTTGCAGGTAGAGATGTTCATGGTAGACAAGTACTTAATAAAATGGATGTACTTACTACAGATGGCTCTACTTGGAATAAATTTGACTTTTTTGATTCTGATGATATAGATTAGAAAAGTCTAGGTTCTTCACTATTAAAAAATGCTGCATTAGTAGGTAGTATGTTTATACCTTATGTTGGTCCAGTAATAGCAGGATTAAGTGTAGCTACTCAAACTACTGGTTTGTTAGCAACATTAGGTAAGTTAGTAGCAGGTAATGATAATAAAACCTTAAATAATATTCAAGGTTGGACAAAGACAGTTAATAGGTAGAATGCAACTGAATATGCATAGAATAATACTTGGTGTGCTGAGAATTTTATTAATATGATTGGTGATACTATTGGATAGCTAGCTGAATAGCGTTGGATATTTAAGGCAGCTCCTGCTTTATTTAAAGGTAAAGATGCATATAAAGCAATGTCTAATGAAGGGTATGAAGCTTTGAAAGCTAAAAAATTAGCTGAACTAAATGCTGCATCTAATAAGACTATGGGTGAAATTCTTAAAGAAGGTGTTAGTACTAAAAATGGACTTTATTATCAATAGTTCTTACAAGCATAGTAGGGTGCAAATGCTAACAAGGCTGCATTGTATGTAGATGATATAGTAAGACAGGCTAATAAAATAGGTAGTCCTATATCTAAGGCATATATGGTTGGTATTACAGTACAAGATACTTATGGCGATGCTAAAGCAGCTGGAGCATCTGATTTAGAAGCAGCTTTGTTAACAATGGGTTATGCAGCTGGTGAAGCTTGGATATTAAATACAGGTTTAGGTGAATGGATTCTGCCTGAATTACATATTGATAAGTATAGAAATAAGGCTATTGCAGATGCATTATATGGTTCTGTTCAAGAAGCTAAACAAGCATTAGCTAAAACAGGTGATAAAAAAGGATTTGTTAATAAAATGCTTAGTATTGGTAAAGATATATATACTAATACTGCAGCTTAGAAAACTTTAATGGGTAAGGGTGCTTCAGTTGTAGGTGCTCATGCTCTTGGAGAAGCATTTGAAGAAACATCTGAAGAATTATTAGCTGATGCTTCTAAAGCTATATTTAATGTAACTAGATGGTTACGTGGAGAAGACTCTTTAGATTTTTGGAAAGGAGATAATGCCTTTGATAGATATGCAATGTCAGCTTTAGGAGGTTTAGTTGGTGGAGGTGTAACATCTGCAGCAACTAACTTTAGACAAGTTGCCAATTTAAGTAGTATGACTCGTGAAGCAGCTATGTAGTAGTTACTATATATGGCTAATAATGGGCAATTAGGCGACTTTGTGAAAAGTGTAGATAAAATGACTATTGCCGATAAAAATAAATCAGCTACTAAAATCATACAAGCTGATGAAAATGGTATTGTTTATGCAGAGGGAACTAAAGAAGATAATCAAGATTTAGCTGCTAAACAAGAAATTAAAAATATATGTAAATTCATAGATGATGTTTTAACAACTAAAGGTGCTAAAATATCAACTGATTCTTTAATAAGTAAACTTACTTATGGAGATTAGTTAGATATAGTTAAGCAATTAAAAATTAATAATATTGCACAATCTAATGTTATTGGTAGTTATTTACAAAATTATCAAAACTTACAATAGAAGTTAATAGAACAAGAACAAAAGTTGCATGATATTAATTTTAAACTTGGTGATGTTAAAAGTAATCAAGATCCTGAATTAATAAAATAGCAACAATAGTTACAAGTTGATATAGATGTAACTGTAGGCAAGCTTAAACAATACTTAGATGGAACTATATCACCTGATGTAGTACGTGATGCTGTTTTTGGCATGAATCCATTACTTAGTTCCGTTTTTATGCCTTCTACATTTGGACAATATGTAACATAGTTAAAAGGTAAAAAGCTTGCTGATTTATCTGAATAGGAATAGAAAGACTATTGGAAAGAGTTTTCTAATTATTATGCTAATGATGGTAAAATTGACACTCATATAGCTGCATAGATGTACTAGGATATGATGGAGTTGTCTTCTCAAACTATCCAATAGTATGCAGAAGCTATCCGTAATAGTAATTAGAATTATGATATTAAAAACTTAGAAACAATAGTTAATAATTATCTATAGGATATTAACACACCTACTGCTGATTCTGATAGTTACTTATAGAAGCTTGAATCTATAAATAAGAATCTAGGATAGGGTGTAGCTATGGCATTACTAAATCCATATTTAAGCGAGTCTGATAGACAAACTCTTCAAGCAATAGATTCTAAGGAAAATCCTACATTAGATGAAGTGTAGAAAAAAACTAATATTCTTAATAATTTATTTAATAATAATATTTTTAATGTATTAGAGGGTTTTACAAAGCAAGAGTTTATACATCCAGAAGCCAAATAGATACTAACTAAAACTATTAGAGCTTTAATGGCTAAATTTGATAAAGCTCGAAATACTGCTACTAAGGTTGCCTAGAATAAAGATCCTATGATGGCAATAGATATAGATAATGCATATGCTCCTATTACTAATAAATTATAGGATTTATCTATAAGGATAAATAATTTACCATCAACTCCTATTCTATCTTTAATAGACAAATTTAAAATGGACGCTACTAAATCACAATTATCATTTATGGAACATTGGTAGCAAACTATGGATTTATTAGAGCAGAATAAAAGTGATTTATCTGACTTTAGAGTAGATGGTACTTGGGAAGACCATAATATAGAAGCTTTGTAGTTAGTGTAGTCACTAAGAGCTGTTCTTGAAGGCATGAAAGTTGATAATGCTGATATTAACAATCCAACAGGATACACTAGAATACTTAATACTTTATATTAGAAACAAGGAAGAAAAGACTTCGTTAAGTTAGCTGAAATTAGTAGTGATGAAGCTAATATGATGATAGCCGATTTAAATAAAATTATTGGCAGACTTACTTATGCTGAATAGTTAAATGCTATAAATAAAGGTTAGAAACTTAAATAGCAAAGTAGAGTTGCAACTAATAAAAATTATTTAGTATATGCTAGTGCTAAACGCCTTATTAACTCTATAAGTGATTCTGATTGGAAAGATATAGAGCCTTTAAAAGATTTAATTGAAAATGTACCTACAGAACTTAAAGATGCTATTGATACTAAAGACTTAAAAATTAGTAAAGACCTATAGAATTAGCTAGATGAATATATATATAAAATTGACAATGCTATATATGATTTCTTTCAAGCTAATTTAAATGGTGATGGTAAAATAGATAAGCATAAACTTAGCCGTCTTTTACATAATTTTGCAGGTACTAATGGATTTTTCTAGAAGACTAATGGTACTTTAAATGAAACTACTACATTTATTGACGATAATGCTTTTATATGGTATATAGCTTCTAGAGCTGCCTTAAAAGCTTCTAATTTTTATGGTTCTTATAAAACAGCTATAGGTGATGATGTAGCTCCTATTGCAAGTCAAGAACTTCCTATATATTTAGGAGTTGCATCTATAGCTAATATGGATGTTCTTAATATCTTTGTGGATGCATATCGTGATTCAGTTGTGCAAGACTTTAATAATCTCACAGAAGACGAGCGTAAGACAGTAATAGATAAATTTGATAGTGGTGGAGACGCCTATGCTAAGGAACTATTATAGTATTTTAGTGGATATGATGCATTACCATAGTATAAAAACATGATTTTTATTGAGGGAATTGCTGGTAGTGGTAAAAGTATGGCAGTATTTAAAAGTATTGTTAGAACTATTAGTAAAGTAGACCCTAATGTAATTGAAAATGCCTACTATATCCATGAAACATCTACATCCGCTGCAGACGCTTCTAAAGAAATAGGTCTTAAAGGTAAAACTTTTAGTAGAATTGACTTCTTAAAGGAATTATCAAGTGAATGGAAAGATTGCCGTGATAATAAAAAGAAAGATTCTACTGGCGTTACTAAGAATTATTTATATGATAATTCCTATGAAATTACAGATAATGGATAGCTTAAAAATAAATGGAAATTAAATAAAATAGCTGACCCTCCTAGAGTAGTTTTTATTGACGAGATTACTCATTATAATCAATAGGAAATAAGTATGATTGAATAGTGGGCTAATGAAAATCACGTAGTTGTTATAACTGCAGGTGACTTTAATTAGGACACTCTTACTACTTATTTTAATGATTAGAAATTAGGAGCTGAAGATACTGATGTAACTCTTAATAGAAATAACTTTATAAGAACACCTAAGCTTGGTGTGTCTTTACGTACTAGAAATAAATAGCTTACAGATAGTACTAATCATACTTAGTTAGCTGTAGAAGCTATTGATAGAGGTGAGCATATTGGCTTACATTTAACTTACTTAGAAAATGACCCAGACCATGTAGGACTATTTGGAGTAAAAGTATTTTAGCCTAATAGTTCTATTAAGATAACTAAAGAAGAAGTAGAATCACTTAAACAAACTATTGATTTAATGATGTCTACTACTGAAAATGAAAAGGTAGGTTATATATATCACGATGAAAATTCTGAGTTATATAAATACTTAACTACTAATTATGCTGATAAAATTGACCCAAAGAAAGATTCTGATGCACAAGGTCTTGAAGGTAAATATTATATAGTTGAAACTGATACTAATAGTACTGATAAGTAGTATATAAGGTCATTATACACAGGTATAACACGTGCTTCACAAGGAGTATTAGCTATAGCTCCCAGTTAGTTAGGTAATATTGATTCTATAGTTAGTACTGAAGATAATATGTTCTAGCTAGAAACACTTGGTGAAGAAGCTATTAAAAAAGCAGCTGAAGAAAGACGTGAATAGCTTGATAAATTGAACACAACAGCTATAACAGAACTTAAAGCTCCAAGTATGGCATCTTAGCCAACTCCAGGAACTCTACCTCCTCCATTATCACCACCTAGTGCTCCAACTACACCTATAGGATTAACTTAGGCAGATGCATAGACACATGCTGATGATTTAACTATTAAAACTAAAGATTGTGTAGCTGTTAAAGATAGTACTATTTATAATATAGACAGTATTACTACAGAAGAAAATACGGATGGTAGTTATAATGTAATTGTAAACCTTACTGATAGTGATAGTAATAAGCTTAAAGTAACATAGGAAGATTTTGAAAAAGACTTTACTTTACAAGATAAAGCTAGTAGTACTACAAAACCATTATTTAGTATTGGTAGTGGTATGTATATTAAAGATGGCACTGATATTATACTTGTTACAGTTTAGGAATATACAGCAGATAATAAATATATATTAGTAAAACCTGATGGTAGTACTATAGAAATGGATGAAGAGTCTTTAAAGGCAGCTATTACTACAAAGCCGCCATCTGAACCAGAACCTGATGAAACTCCCGATAATGGATTGTTAAATGCTACGACTCAAGAATATGAAGAGTTAATTAATGATGCTAATAAACCTAAAGAAGACTAGTCTGTGTTAGGATGGTTATATACATTTAACACTTATAATACAGGTATGATAAATGATGATGGTAAAGCTCTTTTTAATGATAATTCAGCTGAAGCTTAGGATAGATTTAATAATCGTATTGATGGCTTTATAGGTTTAATGCATATTCTTAAAAACACTCCTAACTATAATTCATATAGCGGTTTAGATTAGAAACTATCTATTATACGTAATGAATTATTTTTTAATAAGGATAATGCAAGTATATTGGATAAAATACGTAGGTTATTAAAGTTAACTGGTAATTTAAAAATACAATATGCTTTAAAGAGTTCAGCAGGACGTAGAGTTAATAAAGATTCTCGTTACTATAGATATGATTAGGGCGAAAATGAAGAACTTAGTTACTTATATTCAGATGCTAAAAATGCACATGAAGTACCTAGAAAAAATGTTGTTGCTATTATATCATAGGACGGAGTACCAATTTTAGAAATACCTACTGCTACATTAAATTCACCACTTACTATTATTAATAGAGTTGATTCTAAAGGATAGCCTTTATATCCAGCTCTATATAAAGTATTTTATGATACTTTAAAAGCTAATAAAGATAAATCTAATGCTGAATATTTAGCTAGAGAAGCTGTCATTTCTACATTTAATGGAAGAGTTGATGCTGAATAGTAGAGAATTATTGATTTACTATAGATATATAGATTTACTAGTAATGGTATATTCTTTTTCCAAGATGGTTTTAATTTAGCAAGTCAAAATTCAACTGGCATACATTTAACTTATGCAAAAGGTAAGCTCCAATTAAATGATTCATTTATAACTACAAACAATTTCATACCTATTAACGAATTAGCCAAACATAAATAGTTATCTATATCTAGGGTAATGCTATCTAGAAATGGTATGGTTAATGGTAAACCTGTTGTAAATGTAGGACATCCATTTGTATTAGTGGGCAATTCTAATAAGTTTACCAATACCAATGATTTATATAATTAGTATGTAAAGCAATTAGATGACCCTACGTTAGATAAAGAAGTTGAGTTATTTTATGTAATACCTCCTAAAGCTTCAATACAAGATTGGTTTGAGAATCAACATAATTTAGGTATAAGAACAGCTGGTCTTGGTTCTCCAGAGGTTTATAATATAGGTAATGAACTTACAGGTTATAGAATATTTAGTGCTCTAAGTGATGGAGTATTAGATAAGTATCCTAGTGTTGGTTCAACAGCATTAAATTATATTACTAGTCCAGATGTACTCACTACAGTACGAGAGATAGTATATTAGGGAAATCAAATTGAAGCTAAGTGGTAGAAACCAAATCTTAATCTAGACAATAATAATAAAATAGGCACAAGAGGTGAACTTGAACTATATGATGATTTACGTGACAAATATGGTGAGGAATAGGCTAGAAAATTAATGGCTATTAGAGAACTTAGATAGTTCTTAAACACCAAGTCTGGTAAAATGTACTAGGAAGATAGAACTAAAAATCAAGTTATCAATGCCTATTTAGCTTGTATGGTATGGAACAGACATAGCAGTACAAGTACTACTAAAAACGAAGATGCCTTAAAAGCTATTATAGAAAATTGTGAAAATAATGGTGTTGATGGTGCGTACTATAAAACATCTTATTCTAGTAAAGAAATTGGAGAGTTTACTGAGGTATAGCAATTAGACGGACATAAACTAAAAGGTGTTATAGGTGATGCTTTATTTAGAATTAATGCCCGCATTGACACACCTGCATTTAATACTGATATGTTACCATTAAGAGAAATAACTAATTAGATGTATTTTGATGCAGGACATAGAGTTTGGCGATTAAAAGATGGAGAACCAAAAACTAAAGAAGCTTGGTATCTATCTAACTAGACTAATCCATAGCCATCTACTAATAGTTTTCTTGATACTTATAGACCATATATAGATAAAGGTATATTTACCGAGAATGAAGTATTAATGGCAGAACGCTAGTCAAACTAGAAAGAGGCTTTAATTAGTATATATAATGATAAAGGTGAAGGAAGATTCGGATTTATCTATAATGGTTAGATGGTGTTTACTTAGAATAAGGATTATACTTATATCTTAAATACACCAACTACACTAGCTACTACTGATAATATTATACTATCTGCATATAAGCCTGGTGTTGCATCACCTGTTAAATTAACCTTTACTTTTACAACTGATGCAAATGGTAACATTAGTAGTGTAGATGCTAAAGAAACTTCATATCAAAAAGTAGAAGTAACATAGCAAGATGGTGTTGATAAAGATTTATTTGCAGACGTTAGTAGTTAGTTAACTATCCCAGCCAATAGTTAGAAATTCTCTAAATTCTGGAAGTATTTAGCAGATACATAGAATGGCTTTGAGTAGTTCTCTAAACTTAAAAGAAGTGATATTAGTTTAGCTAGTGGTTCTATAAAGAAAATGAGCAGTTAGTTAACTGGAGAATTAAAAACTAAATTTGATACATTAGTTAGCCAATTAAAAATGGGTTCAAAAATGGTTGTTAATTTGGAAAAAGATGATATAGTATATCAGAATAACACAAGATATACTATTATTGAAGATAACTCATTAAGAGCTGTTGATGATAATGGTAATGAGGTAACACTCAAACAAGATGATATAGAAAAAGAGATTACACCATGTAATCCTATTAATTGGAAAATAAAATTATAATGGATAAATGTTCATTAAAAAAATCTTCAAATGGAGTCTACGGTTATTCCGTAGATTCTGTTGAAGAATTACAAAACTATACTCTAGAACAACTAGGTGAAGTATTAATGTATGATGATAATGTTGGTAAGATGAAGGCGGCGGTACGACGTGCTCTTGCTAATATTGGTGAAAAATATGATAATAGATAGCTATAGACAGTATCTAAGATTATACAAGATTTATTAAGTGATGATTATACCACTGAAGTTTAGAATGGTGAACGAGAAGGTAATGGATTCAGTTTTTTATTAGACTTTATTCCACCCGAAGGTATTTATAATGCCTTGAGTTCTAAGTACCGTGCTACTGTAAGTAATAGAACTGATGAATCTATATTGCAAGACCCTGATGAAGAAGAGAATCCAACATCTAAAAAATCATAGTTTATAGATGAAGTGTGGGGTAATAATGTTCGACTTAAAAATAAATTTAAGCAGGAAGCTATGAATACCCTTATTAATACATTTATAATTGATAGAAAAAAGGGTAAATTAGTAGCTACTATTGCTGAAGCTAATCAAAATGTAAGAGACTATAAGCAACAATTATTTAGAGATATTAAAAAATACTTAGATTTAGATGTAGATGATTTGTATGATGAAGATGGTAACTATACAGGAGTGTTAGATGATATTACTGTACGTAGGGCTATGAATGGTAAATTAGGCACTTGGGATGCTCAAAAAATAGCTACGGATAATACTTCTGAAGAATATCAAATATTTAAAAAATATTTT
>ERZ1026864.618-NODE-618-length-19775-cov-70.649087_pt1 | contig 19775 bp, 29 predicted proteins | sample MGYA00380162_ERZ1026864 | MGnify/ENA primary metagenome ERZ1026864 (study PRJEB33269, sample SAMEA4719798) | human gut metagenome | biome: human-associated habitat; feature: organic feature; material: feces | place: Cameroon | collected 2013-10 ... | reverse complement strand
GAGCTGGTGACAGGAGTTGAACCTGCAACCCACTGATTACAAATCAAATTTATTTAGCGTTTCAACGTTAATAATTATCAATTTGTTAGCTTTCTATTAGACTATGCGTCCCGTGTCCAAACGCTGAAGCTTATGTAAAAATAGCACATTCTATGCCTTTTTACAAGTCGCTTATCTTCCGCATGACCAGCTCATACTCTTTCGGGTATGCAAGCTTTATGGCGCTCATGTGCTCATCAAGCACTTCCATCAAGCCGCCAAAGGGCGCGGCGCTGGCCGCTTCCACGAACTCGCTTTGCGGATTTGCTTTTGCTGAGTATGCCGCCGGGTACGACGCGGGAGGCAGCGCTTGAGTCTGCATTTCTGCCGGTGCCTGCTTTTCTTCCAGCTCATTTCTCACAGTGCAGAGGGCGGCAAGCTTTTCCACGCTCTGCCAGTCAGTGGATCCGCATTTCAGCTTGTGGATATGGGTGTTGATCTCGTCAATGTCCATGCCTGCCGCCCTCCTCCCTTATGCGTTGCGCAAGATGTTAGCAGCCTGCTTGTAGGCGTCACGCTCTGCGCCGGTGGCGTCCTGCATCATTTCCTCAATGTCAGAGATCATGCGCTCACGGCCATCCATGCGGGAGTAGTGCCCGCGCACATAGTGGCGGCCTCGGTTGGCGTAGCTGTTGCCCCGGTTGTAACCGCTTCCGGCATCATGGTCGAAGGATCCGCGCATGTCAGCTTCCCACTCGCCCGCACGGCTGTACTCGCCGCCATCGCAGTAATCCTCGATGCGGTGGATGTCCAGAATGATGTCCACAATCTCGCCGATCATCTCAACATCGCCAGGGGACCGGTTCTTTTTGTCGGTCAGCTCCATGAGCTCGTCGCACATTTCGTCTTTCAGATGATTCAGTTTATCCAGCATGACTTTATCTCCTTTCTTATGCTACCCGCTCAACGATCAGATTGCTGTTTGCAATGCTGACTGCCTGCGTACTGGCGTTTTTAACCGCCACGGTCACGCAGCAGCCGCGCGGCACCTCGATGAACGCGGCCACAAAAACGTTGAAGTAATTTTCGACTGCCGCCGGGGTGACAATGGCTGTCGCACTGGTCAGCGACTCACCGCCGACAGCCAGCGCCACGGAAACGGGCCCCACAGTGCCGCCGGTGGGAATGGCGACATTGCAGCCAAAGCTTACCTTGAAGCGCGCTTTGCACTGATTGGTCAGACCCCGCATGGTCACAAGGCCGCTGCCCTCACGATGCACAATGCACGCAGGCGCGTTCACCGCGGTCTCGGTAAGGGGAAGGCTTTCACCCGCCGCCACGATGACGATGTTAGAATTAGAAAATTCGGCCATTTTATCGGCTCCTTTCATAGAAAAACGCCGGGACTGCTGCCCCGACGCTCTTGTTTGCAAAATCAGCTCAGGGGCTGAACATTTTGATGTGGGCATTTCCATTTTGGAAACAACCGCTCAAAAAGCTGTCGTGATTCGGTTATGCGCAGCTGCCGCAGCCGCAACCGGTGCCGCAGTTACCGTACTGGTAAGGTGCAGGAACCTGGAATGCGGGCACGGGGCGCGGATTGTAGTAGGCCAGCTGACCGCTCATGTAGGCCTTGAGCGTTTCGTTCTGGGCTGCCTGAGATGCCGCAAGCTGTGCTGCGAACAGCTGCTGACCCTGCTCAGCAATCTTTGCGTCCTTTGCCTCGATGCGCTGTGCGGTCAGGGCGTCAAGGATGGCGCGGGCGTTCTGGTTCTGGTTGTCGATGATGTCCCGGGTGGTGCTCTGCACCGTGTTCCGGGTCTCGCAGGACTGGGTGGCCAAATTGTAGTTGACGCCCTGAATGGCAGAGCGGTTCTCGCAGCAGCACTCCTGCTGCTGCATCTGCATGGCAAACAGCTGCTGCATGAACGCCGCCTGCTGGTTTGCGCGGCTGATCTCTGCGGACATAAAGCCGTTGTTTACGGTCTGCTGCACGCCGTTGACAAGCTGCGCCTGCTGGTAGAAGCCATCACACATGCCGTTGTTGATACCATCCATCTTGCGCTCGATGTTGGCAAAATCGGAGGTCAGGACGTAGCCGTCAACGACACCGGCACCGGTGTTGCCATTGCCGCCCCAGTTGCCGCCCCAGCCGCCGCAGAAGGCGAACAGGAACAGGATGATGATCCACCATGCGCCATCATTGCCAAAGCCAAAGCCGTCGCCGCCGTTGGCGTTTGCGGGCTGAACAGGCATGGTCAGAACCGCAGAATCGGAAGAAAGAGACATTTTTGTACTCCTTTCGTGTGTTTTGAATGATTTTTATGCTTGAACCGTGGCCACGGTTACGACTTAATGGAGGAACTGCTGAAACTGCTGCGCCATCGCCTGCAGCTGGTTCAGCTGGTTTTGTGACATTTTGCCGGATTGCAGCAGCTTTTGCACCTCTGCTTTCGGGTCGCCTTGAAAGTTTGCACGGAACTGCTGGAACTGCTGCATCATCTGCCCGAACTGACCCATAGGGTTTGGCATGGCGGGCATACCGCCGCCCAGTGCGTTAAAAAGAGGGTTTGCCATACTTATTTGACCTCCGTTTCAGGTTTTGCAGGCTCTTGCTTCTCGAGCGCCGCACAGCGGGCTGCCAGAGCGTCAAACTCTGCTCGGGTGACAAACTCCCCGACGGGCTGCTGCGCCGTCTGAGGGGGCATTTTTGTCGCCGTGGTGCGTTCCTTGTAGTCAAAGACGCGGAGAGGCAGCGGCATCCCGCTGGCGTCGGTGCTCTTGATGTAAAAAGCGCTGTTTTCGCTGTCCATCAGCAGTACGCTGTTGCCTGCGGCGACCATATAGGCTTTTGCGCCCTCTTCTCCCTGCACCCAGATGATGGAGGGCGTAGCCTGTGCTGTCTGTGCTGTCGGCTGCTGCATCATGGGTGACTGATAGCCTGTTCCCTGCCTGAGTTGAGCGAGGTTGTCCGGCATTGGCTGGCCGTAGTATGTCGGCATCTGATACGCATACGGATTGTAAGGCATCGTTTACTCCTCCTTATACCAGTAGTAAATCGGGCATTCTGCGGCACTGTCCCAGCTGTCCCACCAAACGCCGTCGATCACGGTCAGGACGTGGCCGGAGCAGCCCAGTACATACACGCCGCGCGGGTACTCCCGGGCAAAATCTGCCACGGTGTAACAGGTGGTGCAGTCCGCTTCCACAAAACGACGCTTGAACCCGCGCTTTTGGAGGTATGCGCCCCATGTGCGGTTGGCGCTTGGCATATCGCCGAGGGCGTAACCAGTGAGCGCAAGGCTGATATAAGATTGCTCCCAGCTCTGACCGGTGGCCGCAGCTACCGCCCGCACTGCGCAGTCCCCGACGATGCTCCCGCGCGGGTTTGGGTTAAACCTGTGCCACATGGTGCACCCCTCCCTTTGCGCCCAGTGTACCTTTTTAAGCCGCCGGGAGAGACAACGAACACACAACGAAGGACAAAAAATTAAGCGCTCACACGGCATAACACCGCGTGAACGCTTAATTTTTGAGAACTATAAATAATTTGAAAAAGCTCTTGACATTCTGTAGCGACAAATATATAATACTTGTAGCGACAGAAAAAGCGAGGTGATTTAGATGTCGCCTAAGACTGGTAGGCCAAAGGTAGAAAACCCAAAAGACACCATGCTCCGCGTCAGACTGGACGAAGAATATTGCAGGAAGTTGGACAAGTGCGCTGAATCCCTGAATGTCAGCAAGAGCGAAATTGTGCGTAAGGGAATCGACCTTGTTGAACAGTCCATCAAATAAAAAATCTCCGTGCTGGAAAGTTTGGCGACCCACAGCACAGAGATTCACGTCCAAACACAGAGGTCTGGTAAATTTATTATACCACGACCTCTAGTGTTTTACAAACATTTTTGAGGTATTTATAATGCAATCCCATAAAATTACGAAAGCAGAGCTTGAGCTGGATACTGTTTCTGGTGAACTCCGCACAATGCACGACCTGCTGAACATCTTTGCCAACTGGTTTGAGGAAACGCACAAGACCGATATGCTCAATCGAGAGCGCACCGAGCGGCTTGTAAGCCAGCTCTGGAACGAAGCCCCGATGTACAACTCTTTGATTACGGCCTTGTTTGCATCCCTCACGGGTCTGGAAAAAGAAGTCGATGCGGTACTTGAAGCGGAGATCAATAAGGAGAGCGCAGCATGAGTGACATTATCCTTTCTACTCAGAACGGGCAGGCCGTGGTGTCCAGCCGGGAAGTGGCGGAGCGTTTTGGCAAGAACCACAAAGATGTTCTCCGCGCTATTGAAAATTTGGCGGCGCAAAATTGCGCCACCAAATCCATGTTTTACGAAGCCACGTTTGAAAACCGTGGAAAGTTGTACCCCATGTACTTGATGAACCGCGACGGGTTCTCCTTGCTCACCTTTGGTTTTACTGGTGATGAAGCACTTGACTGGAAATTGAAGTACATCCAGGCCTTTAACGAGATGGAGAAGAAGCTGACCGCGCCTGAACCGGAACCGCCTGAGCTTGCCCTCTCCAAAGCGCTTGTTATGGCGCAAGGCATCATTGCAAGGGAACAGGAACGCTCCAAGCTGCTTGAAAAGGAAAACGCCAAGCTCAAGCCCGCCGCCGAGTACGCCCACAATATGCTGCTGAGTGATGAGACGCTTACTGTGACGCAGATTGCGCTCAACTTTGGCATGACCGCCAACAAGCTCAATAAGCTGCTGGAAGAATGGGGTATCCAGAAGAAGGTCAACAAACAGTGGATACCAAAGCGAAAGTACATCGACAAGGGTTATACAGTGAGTATTCCTGTTGAGGTAGGCAACGGCGAGACCAAAGAGAACACCCGCTGGAACCGCACCGGACAGGCGTTTATCTACAAGCAGATGCACGACCATGGCTATTTGACTGTGAAGGAACAGGCAGAGCAGAAAGCAAAGGAACGCAAAGTGCTCTCCGCCCCTGCTGAGCAGTCCGCATAAACAAAAAGAACCCCCGATGCTCCAAACGGAACACCGGGGGTTTGTGCTGCCAAAACAGCAAAGTCTAAAATCAAGAGTGGAACTGCCCACAGGCAATGCCGCTCTCTACAAAGGCCGTAACCTTTCAAATATCCACCCTAATGCGCTTCTTCGAGAAGCCGGGAGGATTTGTTGGTGCTATTATGCCACGAATCGTGCAAAAAGAAAAGCCAGCGGGTAAACGTTCTTCCGCTGGCTCTCTGTACACATTTCTCTGAAGTGTGTGTACTCTACTTCAGACGGTATAAATAGTATATCACATATCCAGTATTTTATCAATGATTTTCAGCCTATTGCCAATTGAAGTACGGCAATAAGGCACACGCGCTGCAATGTCAACTTGGCATAGCTGGTCAACGTACCGCAACCGGGCGATTTTCCGGTCATACCTCCCAAGCGGTGCACGTTTTATCACAGCTTTTATCTGTTCCGCATTAAGCCCTTGCAACGCTGGCGGGAAAACTACACGAGCCGCCGCCACAGGCAGCACCGAGCCAGAAAGGCTGCGGCAGCTGCCCAGCGTTGCGAACCATATCGACAAGCACGGCGAACCGGTGACATTTTGTCACCATTTTCGTGACGTGCCGAAATTGCTCTTGTGCGGCGTACATTTTGTTGGTGTCAACAAAATGCTCGTATGCAGTGCCCATGATATCCTCCTTACAGTGTGATTCCCTCAGCGTCTGCCTTGTCCTCAGCGTCCAGTGCATCGTAGTACGCCTGTGCCAAAGTCTCAACCTCTGCGATGTCGTCGGCATCCAGCAGGCCGCTGTCGTAGTGCATGTATGCTTTATCCAGCCAGAACGCAACATCGCGTCCTGCGGCGATCTCCCGCTTGATGGAGCGCAGGGTCAAATCGTGGCGGGCTTTCGATTTAATTGCCATAGGTACCTCCTTATGTGTTGGTCATTGATGCCACAGCATCCTCAAGGTCAGTAATGCGTTTGATGGGGTCAGCCCTACCAGTGACGGTCAGCTTGTCCGCATCGGTCAGGACCGTGTTCGCGCCGCTCAGTGCGGGGATGGGCTGTGCGCCGGTTGCGGTGAAGGGGATGGGTTCAGCCAGCTTGTAAGCAACTTGCACAGGAGTTCCGGCTGCGTACTGGGCGGAGAGGTAGGATTTCCAGCCGTCCGCATTATCCGGGATAGTGTCGCCCCAGCGTACACGGATAGCACCCCATACAATGGCGCAGCCTTTCACGGCGTTATTATTCGCGACGTCCGCATGGGGATAATGGCTGCAAATCTCGTTGCCTTTCCGCGGACTCTCGTTGACGGCTCCCGGGATTCTGGACGATACATAGTACCAGTCGGATTTATCATCCAAAAACTTGCCCGATACTGTCCACGCCTCCGTCCCATCCAGCGTAATCAGTTTCCGCGTCTCTTGCCCCTCACCCGTCACCGCATCCACCGTGCCGCCGTAGATGGTGTGGGGCAGAGTGAGAGCGGTGGTTTGGCCGGTGTAGGGGGCGTAGGTGGTAGGGGTGGATTCACTCACTGTTGCAATGACTGGCGTGCCATAGGGCGTTGACCCTGATGAAAAATTAACACAGTAATACGCGCATTTCGCTGGCGTTTTAAACGTAAAATCAAATCCGACAATACCGATTACATTCTTTTTTTCATCATAAAAGCAACCGCCTTCTACGTTTTTATTAAAGCGATAGGTTGTATTCGGTGAGCACGGTTGAATGCCTGATATCCAATAACCATCTTCACTTGCTACCTCATAATAGCCGGTTGCGGCATTGAAATTCTGATATTTATTATTTTGGAACAGCGACGGATTTAGCAGATTCTCCCCGCACCTTGTCACTGCGACGCTGTCACGTCCCCTGATGGGACGGATGTTCTCGTAGGGTGCATAGGCTGTTGGTGTATCTTTGGACACCATTAGCCTAAGTTGTATGTCGTTATTCACGCCGGGTGTCAGTTTAGCGGCTATAGCAAGGCTATCTTCATCTTCTGTGCGCAGTCCCCACGCAGATGATATATCCCCCTTTAACGCAAATGGGGTGATTTTATAGCCTTTCCCGCGCAGTTCGGTTTGAGTGCACGAGGCAACGGCAAACGAGTATTGGCCCTCCTCCGTCACCTCGCTTGACGGCACACCGCTAACCTTAAATACATCGCCATCAATCGTTATAGTCACACCATAAGGCTTACCTACTGTAGCTGTACATTGAGATATATCCAGCAGGTTAGGTCCGCCGCCTGCTGGGTACGGCGTTCCCTCGCCATCCTGCGTCGGTTCCCAACTCGCCTTGCAGCCCAGCGGATATCCCGCCACCGGGTAGCACGTCACGGGGTTTCCGGTCTCCTCCATCGGTGGGCAGAGCATATCCACGATGTGCTTGCTGCTCCACGGGGCAGAGTCGGTCACGGTGGTGTCATCAATTTGCGGGGCATCTTTGCCGTCTTTGCCATTTAAGACATCAATTGTTTTTGTACCGTCTTTGTCAGTGATGCTGACACGATGGCCATTTTCGATGTCAGTTACAGTCACAACTGGGGATTTCCCGTCATTGCCGGGCTCGCCTTTGAAGTCGCCGCTTGCAATGCCGTCCTTCAGCTCCTGCAGGCTGTCAGCGGCTTCCTGAGCGCTCTGGTCTGCATTGCCCGCACTGGTTGCTGCTTCGCTGGCGGCGGTCTGGGCGGCTTCTGTAGAGGCTTCCACCTGCTCGAGAGCCTTGTCCCGGGCCGTGTCCACAGCCTGTGTGGCGCTGGTCTGCTTGTCACCAATGGCTTTCAGAGCGTCCTCTTTGGCGGTGATAGTGTCAGAAAGAGCCTGTCCGGCCTTTTTGGCAGATGCTCCGGCCTGCTGTGCTGCCGTCTGTGCATCGACCTTAGCCTGCTCTGCGGCGGTGGCATCGGTGTGCACGGCCCCCACCAGCTCCTGCCAGGCAGGTGTGCCAGGCTCCGGCTCTGTGCCATCCTCTGTGCCGCTGTTGGAACTGACACGATACCGCAGGTCTGCGCTGGTGACGGTCTTTGTGCCGTCGCTGCCCTCAAAGGTGACGCACCCGCTTCCGGGCTGTGCGGTCACGCTGGCGGGCACGGCCACATAGCCGCCCACCACCAGCGAGGATGCCGGGTCTTTGCCGTCCGGGACGTGCCAGAACGCCCGGATGGTCAGCCCTTCCCACTCGCCGGTGGCAGTGACGGCAAGGCGGTACACACCCCGGTTCTTGGTGTAGCCAAAGCGCACCAGCTGCTCATAGCCCGGCACTTTGACGACGCCATTGGATGCGAGAGATACGCTTTGCTCGATCATAAATTACTCCTTGTTGATGGTAGGCTTCTTGCTTTCCAGCGCCTTTTTCATCATGCTGACGGCCTTTTCAATCACGCTGTCCAGCACTTCATCGGTGATAAAAGGCTTCAGCCAGTCCGGCAGTGCGCCGCGCAGTGCGGCAAAAACCTGTGCCTTTTTCTTTGCACCCTGACCGCTGCCCATGATGCTGCTTTCTGCCAGGGTCACGAGCTCCAGCGCCCACTGCTTGACGTACTGCTTGTAACCCAGCCGGATGGCACCAACGGCCAGCGCGGCAAAGCCGATGAACATCAGTACCAGTGCGATTGGTGCGGGGATAAAGTTAAGCATTGCTTCCATGTTTCGTTACTCCTTCCATGAGGTAATTATCGATTTTTTCCTTGCTGGCCTGCATAGCGGGCACATTGTTTCCGGTCAGCTGTGCTTCCAGCAGGGCACGAACGGCTTCAAGCGTCAGGCGGTTTACTTCGTCGATTTCCCCGAAGCGGGACAAATCGCGCCCAAGCGCCAAAGAATGTTGCGCATAGCCCGTTTCTAGCGTTTGCAAGCGCTTGTCCATCTCGTCAAGCCGCTTGTTCTGCGCATCGTCAGGGGCTTTTGCCTTTTTGACGTACTTGTGTATAATTTCCAGCACCTTGTCGATGGTGATGGTCGCAGCGCACAGGCTGCCCAGGACGCCCAGCACCCACAGGAGAGCTTCTTTTTCGGTCATTTGCCCTCCCGGAGACGGGTCAGACCCTTCTTGCGGATGATTTTCGGGTAGTTGAGGGTGGTCACATTGAGGTCTACGTTGCCCGTGATGCCAGGCACGCTGCCCTTACTGGTGTGCTGGTGGGCGTTGTAGGCAAACGTGACAGCAGGCGTCTTTCCTGTGTAGTCGGCCAGCCAGACGTCGTAGGGGCTGAGGGCAGCACCGCCCATATACAGGCGTGTCTTAGCAAAGCTGGTGTAGGTATAGAGCTGGGCATAAAAGCCCATATCCTCCACCTTTTTCAGGGCGTAGGCTGTCAGGTCGGTCAACGCCTGCTTGCCAAGAACCCTAAATTTGTTGTCCTCAACGTCCACTGCCACAGGCATTTCCAGCGTCTTGCCACGCAGGGCGTCAGCCAGCAGAGAAAGCTCTGCATCGGCCATTGCCTCGCTGGTGGCGTAGGTATAGTAGTAGACGCCCACGTCCAGCCCTGCCGCTTTGGCGTTTTTGTAATTGTCCTCAAAAGTGGGGTCGATGTACAGGCCATCTGCCCGCTTGGAGAGCTTTCGGTTGGTGCTCACCGTCTTAAGCATGACGCCTTTGTAGCCAGCCGCTTTGATCTCGCGCCATCCATCGAGGGTGATTTTGCCCTGATAGCGGCTCACGTCGATGTACCGGTATGGCGGGTCGCCCTCCCAGCCGGTGACGGCCTCCTCAACGGGAGTCTCTCTGGGTGTTTCCGGCGCAGGGCTTTCGCTGTCCCCGCCGAAGAGCACCTTCACCAGCCACGCCAGAAATTCCAAAAGTTTTTCCATCGCTTACTCCTCCTGTACGATCTCCTCAAAGCCGCTCTTGATAAGAATTGCCTTGACCTTCTCCTTCAGCAGGCGCGGGCAGCGCTTATACAGCGCCTTTGCCTCCTCGACAGTCTCAGCAGACATAATCTCCTGTCCCCACAGCATTGCCATCATAAATACCATCCTTTCGATTCTTTGTGTGATTTTATGCATAGACAGTCTCGCTCATTTCCAGCAAGCACTGCCGAAGCATCTCATTTTCTTTTTTCTGCGCTTCCAACGTCTGAGGCAGCTTGTCCAGCGCTTCCTTCCGCTGCTGGGCTTCCTGCTTTTCCTTTTCACGCTGGGCCAGCTCTTCGGCGGTCGGCGGGGGTGGTACCGTGCCCGCCTCGTACACCATGTAGGTGCCGTCTGCCAGGGCGATGCCCCAGTAGTGCTCGCCGGTTGCCGCGGCATCGTTGTGCTCGCTCACGGCCTGCGCAATGGCGGTGTAATCGGCTTTTGCCGCCGGAGCGGCGTAACCGGGCTCAATTTTGTTGTCCATACAGTACCTCCTTATACCATCACGCTGCCATTCTCGTCCACCAGCGTGGTGGACGGCATGATCAAAGCGGGGCGAATATCGTTCGAGTTGACGCAATTGTCGTAGTCGTAGGAGCCATCGTCCGCGACTTTCCAGACACCGTTCGAGCTCGTGTTTATGATGCGTGGGGAACGCAGATACCAGTCTTGAGCACTGCCGTTCCGATAGGCAACGCGCTTTTTATTCTCATTTGTTCCGGTGCCAGCGAGAAAATAGGACAGTTTAGCGCCATCATTGGGGAAATATTCGTCGGTTCTGTTCGTCCAACCAACCTCGATGCCGGACAGCAGGAACACCTTCGTGTTCAGACCGTTTGCGCCGGTGTGAAGTGCGTCGAAGTAATATGAACCACCGTGATACGGAATCTTTACCTGTTTGATCACGGCGCGAATATCCGCGTCGATAAGGTTATAGAACGTGCCGTTCAGCCAGGAGTTGATATCGGAACTCGCATAGTCGTTTCTGCCGGTTGTGTCCCACTTCATATAGTTGTAGTTGTCTTTCATCAGCAGCCACGTTCCATTGCACGAGTTGTCGTAAACGCTTGTGCTCGGGTTGCCTTGATGAATAGCAATGAAGTCCGTGGATGTACCGTTAACTTTGATTTTAACGATGCTGCCCACGGCCAGACTGCCTATGGGGCTTCCGCTTTGATAGACGAGCCGGGCTTGACCATTTATGCCGACGTACACCTTTTGCACCTGCCGGGCCTGACCGCCCACGCCCACATAGAGTTTGGACATTTTGTGTGCCGTGCTCCCGGCACCGAGATAGATGCTCATGCGTCCACCTCCTTATGCGTACACCAGCAGGACAGTGCCTGTGTCGAGAGCGCTGCCCACGCCGGGGTCGGTGGTCTGCGCCTTGACCGTAAAGCCGTTGACGCTGGTCACGCTCAGGGTGCCGTCATTTGTCACGCCGAGGCCAGCGCCAACTTTTACGGGGCCTAGCTTGTCAGGCGTGGCAGGCGTGCCAAATTTGGCATCGGCCTCGTCCTTTCTATACCTCTGAGCCAGGGCGTCGCCGGTCGCCTTTGCGTCAGCCGGTGCACCAGATACGGTCAGGGTCGTGTCAGTGGACACGATAACCTTTGCGTCGGCGGCACTCTTTGCAGCTGCTTCCTCGCTGGCCTTTGCGGCAGATGCACTAGACGCGGAAGCAGTTTGACTGGCCGCTGCTCCTGCGGCACTGGAAGCAGATTCCTCGGCTTTCGATGTCGAAATACCTGCCTGCTCTTGCGCTGCGCTTATGGCGTTTGCAGTGGCGTCTTTGACTGTCTTGGCTGCTGCGGCGGCCTGTGCTGTGGCAGTTGCCGCCGCGTTTGTGGCTGTTTCCGCACTCTGAACGGCTTCTTCCTGCCGCGCGATAACAGCCTCGCCATACTGCTTCACATACTCAAAGCCCTGTGCAAGGGCTTCCCGTACTTCCACGCCGCGCTCTGCATTGCGGACTTCGGAAATTGCTTCGTCAAATGTCTTATCCAATTTATCACCCCTTTGCGGATGCATAGCCCTTCAGCGAGCGGCTCAGGTCATAGGCGTCACTGGCTTTTCGTGCGCTCAGAGCCTGCAAGTCGCTGACGCTGGAGAAATCAATGCCCAGCGTGAATTCTTTTTTGTCCGGCGCGTCCAAAGGCTCCACAATCTTAGAGCACAAAAGCCAGGTGTTCACCCCGTGCGGGTTGGAGTAGATGTGTGTCATCTTGCCAAAGCCAAGGCGGGCGATATCCACACCGGCATCCTTGAGGTCCACAGCCTTTACCGTGATTCCGTCGAGATAACGCAAGTTTTTGGACAGCTCCGCGTTGGCGGCATCCAGAAGCGACTGTGTTGTGCTGGCGGTGCCGTCGATCACGATGATCCTTGTGATGATGCCAAAGAGCTTTTGGGCCGCGGTGTCGTTTGCGGTGGCAGTGATCGTACTTTCGTGCCTCCACAAAAACCATCCGGACTTTTTTTTGCCCACTGCAATCACACGGGTAACGATATCCTCTGCTTTGACGTAGCTGTTCAGGTCGAGCAGGTTTGTGCCGAATGCGATGGGCTGCCCGTTTTTCTCCTGCACTTCCCGGACGTAGTCCAGATACCTGGCCCCGTTTTCGTGCCGGACGATCAGATACCCGCCGTACACTTCCACAAGCTCATTTTGGATGACATCCCATGTAACGCCAAAATTTTGTCCGTCGCCAAAGGTGTACCGTGGCGCAGAATCGTAACGGACCACGGAAGAATCCGGCAGGGTTGCACCGTTGAACAGGACGGCATAACCGTCTCCCTGCTTTTCAATTTTCCATTTTTTTGAGACCGTGTCTTTGAGATCGTATTCCGTCTCAGGCGGAAAGGATTTTGAGTGCGTAGCGCATGTGATATCCGGCGTAACCGTTCTTTGCGTGGCTTCGTGCGTCTGGCCGTCCCCATCCAAGGATAAAGCCACGTTTACGCTCACGGAAAAAAGGCCTTCTCCAGTGCGCCAAATCTGTCCGTCAATGGAAGAGTCTTCATGCTTTACGTTCAGCGTCCATCTGTACGCAGATGGATCCGGGGCCGTGTCGTCATCCGAGAAGCCAACTTCATATCGGCTCACAAGCTGAACGCCGGATGAGGTATAAAGTCCATATTCATACCTATAATCGCCGTCACTGTCCGGAGTACCTGCCATGTGGTCCAGTTTCATCACGCAGTTATGCAGTTCTGGAACCACCACGCTGGTGCTCGGAAAGCCAACATTTCCACAGGTAAACGCCTTGTATGCGTCCACCATGCCGGTATGATTTTCCAGCAGGAACGAAAGAAATTGCTTGATTGTCACGTCTTTGGCTGTATATGGCGCAACGGAGCTGTCGTTGAGGTAGGCCAGCTCTCCCTCGCAAAAGACTTTTTGACGCAGCATAAAATCCTGCTCGTGGCTCATGGGGCGGCCCTCCCAGATGCGCACACCGTCTTGTTCTACGGACACGGTCGTGCGCATTTTTTGCAAAGCTGAGTGAGCCACATTGCCAAGCGGCAGGGTGAATTCCAAGCTACCGGCCTTGCTCACCTCCCGTGTCAGAGTTGGACTGATGAGCCTTTTTGTGTCCGTGTAGTCTGTCGGGTCGTAAATGCAGGTCTTTGTCTCCCACACGTCAACGCCGGTCTGGACGCCTGCATAAACTTTATAGCTCATAAGCTGTCCCCTAGATATCGGATGCTGATGCTGCAATCCGCAGACGCCGCAAAGATGAGAGTACCTACAACGCCATCCGGCATATGCAAGCCCTCAATGTACTGCCACTCTGTAGACTTTGCAAGGATGCCAACCTCAAGGCCATTGAGAGACACCGCAATGTCAGCGGCGGTCTCGCTGCGCTTGAAGTAGATGCCGGCCGCTCTTGGTGCACCGGTGACGGTTACGGTGATGTCCTCGTTGGCTTTGAGCTGGATATCCGTATAATTGCGGATAATTGCCGTATCAAATACAAGGTCATCCCACAGCCAGTCATCAGAGCCGTCGTACACGCTGCGCTTGAATGGATCACAGGTGCCCGTGATGGTGAATGCACTGGAAAACCTGTTGCGTGTCATAGACACGCTCCACAGCCCCTCCCAATAGAAAGACGGGTCATCGTCGAATTTGCACTGTAGCCATTTGCCATGGATGGCGTTTGCGATCTGACTGTAAAGATTCGACCAGGTCTTTTTTGGTGCCCTGCACAGCAGCTCCATGGTGATGGTACGCTTTTTGTAGTGCGGGCGGCCATCCAGTGCATCCGTCAGGTTGAGCAGCGTATCAGAGCCGGGCACCTGCACCAGATACTCGTCTACCTCTGCATCGCCGATTTTTGGGCTTCCGACCTTGAGATACAGCCTCCAGTCTTTCAGGGTGTGGAAGCCGCCAATTTGCGCGCCCAAAAGTTTGCCCATTATACACCCCTCGCTTTCCGTGTCACTGCAACACCGATGTGCAGATCCACATTATTTGCCATGCGCGGAGACAAAACACCCACAAGCTCTCCGGAATCCATGACCACCTGACCCTTGCCGATGTCTGGCAGATGCTCGTCCAGCATCCCCTCAATGCGTTCCAGAATGCTGGTCTGCCGGTCAACAATGGACTGCTGGCCGGTAACGCGGTACTGCAGGGCTGCGCGGGTGGAGAAGGTGCCCAGACTGTCATACACGCCGGTCTTGTCAAAGGGGCTCTGATAGTGGCTGACGGGCTGCTGGTCGTTCTTCTTGTTCATCCACATGGCAAGGCCGATGCCGCCAGCGACTGCGCCCGCAGCACCCACGCCCAGGATCAGGGCAAGGACGGGGTTCGCTGCCACAAAGGACACGATGCCGCCCAGTGCAGAGGTGATGCCGCCTGCCATGCCGGAAAAGCTCTGGACGATGCTGCCTAGTGCTCCGCCCACGCCGCCGGAGCTTGCCAGGCCCTGCACGATCTCAGAGAACGCCTTTACAGACGTAGTAGCGCCATCCACTCCGGCAGTAATGCCGTTTGTGAAGATGCTTTGGATAGACCCCAGCGCCTTGCCGATGCCGCCGCTGAAGTAGCCCTCATTGACCGCGGTCAGCGCGTCCGCAAGCCACTTAGAGATCACGTCACGCTGTCCCTGCGACACTTCGCCCCAGATCAGATTGACAAAATCCAACCCAAGACTTGCCCAGTCGCCGTTTTTGGCATCACTAAAGGCGCTTTTTACCAGCCCGAAAATGCCCTTATCCAGCTGGCCGGAAGCCTCGCTCAGCTGCTGGTCAATGCGGCTCTGGGTACCCTTTACGCTCTTGTCGATCTCGTTGGAGGTCTCCGTCACCTTGTCTTGAATGCCGTCGATGTAGGTGATGATCTTCTCGTAGGTCTCCGCGCCGTTCTTGCCGATGCGCTGGCCGGTCTCTGTGACGGTCTTTTTGATATGTTCGCTGCCGTCCGCGTACTTTTCCACCGCCTGCTGCACCTTTGTGGTGATGCCGTCAAAGGTGGTTTCCGAGACGTTGGTAAAGGTGCCCAGCAGCGTTTTTGACATGTCGTCATAAGTCTTTGTGACCTTTGTGACCGTGCCGTTGACCTTGGTCTCGACCTGCTTAAAGGTGGTGGCGACGCCGTTCACCATCTCCTTGCCGGTCGTGGTGGTGGTCTCGGTGATGCGGTCTTTGATCTTGCCGGAGCTGTCCTTGACCTTTTCGGTAAGGGTCTGGATGCTGGTGGTCACGGTACCCAGCGCATTCTGTGCGGTGGTCGTGGCCGTGCTGGAAATGGACGAAATGACCGTTTCGGTGGTGGATTTAGAACCGGATGACTTCTTTTTGCCGGATGCACTGGATGGGCTTGTGGTGATGCTGCTGCCGCCGTTTCCCGCCGCCGCAGCAAGTTCCGCCTGCCGCTGGGACCAGCTCTTATTGCTGACGCCAACGCCTGCAAGAGCTTGCTGCCGTAAGCGGTCACGGTTGCTTTGGCGGAGGTTTGCGTCTGCATACTCCTCGTATGTGTCGTAATCCGCTGTGGCCGCTTTCCCCAGAAAACGGTTGAGCTTATAGCTCAGCTTGTCCAGCCAGGTGGAGGCACTGGATGCAAAGCCCTCAAACCAGGATTTGACGGACGAAATCGGGCCGCTCAACCCGGTAATTGCGCCTGCAAGACCAATCCAGCCGTCGGTTTTGTAGGCTTCTTGTGCCTTGACCACAAGATCGTTGAGATTGGAGATCACCACGCCGACGCCGCTGGACAAATCGCCTGTCAGCAATCCCGCCAGCTGCTTGACATTGTCCTTCAGGGTAGACACGCGGCCATTCATGGTCTGGCTTTGGGTGTCCATGCTGCCGTAGTAGCGTCCGCCTTCTTCCGACGCAGCCTGCAAAGCCTGCGTCAGCAGATCATAACTGATGGTCATGTTCTGCACTTCGGTGGTGGACTTGCCCGTGTAGTCGGCCAGAATGCCGTATACGTCGATGCCGGCATAAGCAAACTGCTTGATATCGGCCGTTGTAGCCTTGCCGGTGTTGGCAATCTGCTGCAGGTTCTGGGACATGCGGTTCAGCTCGTCGTTTCCGCCACCTGTCGCAGAGACTGCGTCGCCCAGTGCCATGATGGTACTGCGGGCATAGGAAGCGTTCTCGCCTGCAGAGATCAAGTATTGGTTTGCCTTTGTCAGGGACTCGACATCAAACGGGGTTTTTGCCGCATCTTCCTGGATCTGGCTCATGACCTGCTGTGCGGCTTCCGCGCTGCCCAGCATATTGGTAAAGCCGGTGGTGTATTTCTCGATCTGGGCGTTGTACTCGATGCCGGAAGAGATGAACCCCTCTGCGGCACTGAGTGCAGCGGTGTAAAGCTTCGAGAAGACGCCCGCCATGATCGTGCCCTGCGCAATGGCACCGGCCAGAGACTTGCTGGACCCCGATGCGGCGTCCCCAAAGCTGTTCATGTACCCTTCCGCAGTTTTTAGTCCCTGCGCCGTGGTATTGAGTTGGGCCTGAGCTTCTTTCAGCTTCTGGGCAAATTCCTTAGTTTTTTCGGAGGTTTCCCCGGTCTCTTTCCGTGATTTCTGATAGGCTTCCGTAAGGTGAATGACCTCACTGTACAGCCGGTTATAATCCTTCATCATGGTGGAGACGGCGGCCTTAGTCTGAGACTTTGCCTCTTCCACGCCCTGCCGGTAGGCACTGTCGTCCAGCCCGAGGGTGGCGCTCAATTCAAAAAGTTTCAGGTCCCATCACCCCCTCCGCACAGATCTTCAAGAGCCTTGCTGTTTTCTTCTGTGATCTCCGCCGCAGACCGCTTGTCGATCTGCTTTACATAAAGCGGGAATGTATACGAAGCAACGTAGGAATAAAGAGCGTCAGCTCCCGCAAGGCCGCCAACGGCATCTGCTACGCAATTGCGGTAGAATTGAACTTCATCGTGGTTTCTGATTTCTTTTTTGATGTGGTCGAGGATATAGGACTTGCCGAAAAGTTCCAGCAAATCCAGACGAATGGTCGAGACCATCCGTTTATATCCTTCCACGCCGATCACATCAAGGATCTCAAAAAAGCCATGAAATCGTCATCAGACAGCGCACGGGACATTGCTGCGGCCAGCTTTCTGGTGGGCGGAAGCTCTTCGCCCTTATCCAGCGCCACAAAGAGCGGCAAGACCTTTTCGGTCATGTCTGCGTGCTCTTCGTAGATCATGCGCATCATTTCTTCCGCATTTTTCGCGCCCTGTTCTGCGATCTTCTTGGCCTTCTCCTCCGGGGTTTCGTTGCCAGTCAGCGGCGCAGGCCGAGTTGCCGCCGCCACTGCGCCCGTGTCAACGATGCACTGCTTGTATGCCTTTGCCAGCTTATAAGTTTTTGCAAGGTACTCCTTGCCTTCCAGATCAATGATTTCCTTCATGTCTTTCCTCCTTACATCAGGACGCGGCCTTTGTGATAGAGTAGAACTCCATCGGGGCCTGTTCGGGGTTCTTAAGGTCTGCAAAAGCGGTCAGCGTGATCTGCATCGAGCCGCCGCCGCGATGCTCAGATTTCAGGCTCAGACCACCGGTGGACATGGCATTATAGAGCTTGACCGCGATAAAGCCGCCGCCAATCATGGGGCCGACCCACCAAATGGGCTTGAAATCCGTCAAAGCGGTTTTCAGGCGTGCAACCACGTGGGTGGGGTCTTCCGGGTCGATGTCCGCAGTGCCAATAGCGAGCTGGATGCTCTTAGGGTCTGCGTTGGGGGTCGTGTAAGAGATGGTTGCGGTGGTTCCGGTGACTTCCACGCCCTGCTTTGTATTGGTGGGGGCGTTGTCGATTTCGGAAAGGGTATCCTCGGTGGAGTTCTGATAGGTGATAGTCACACCGCCCTGTGTGGCGTGAATGACGTTTGTTTCATCGATTTTCGGGGCCTCAAGTGAGAAATCGGACAAAATGTTGCCCGAGCCCTTGGGGATACTCTTGAAAGCCTCCGCTGTCAAAACGTTGACGTTAAACTTCTTTGCTAAAGTTTCAGCCATATTGCTCCTTTACTCACGGTATAAGCCGTGTAAGTTCAAAAATAAGGTATTCGCACAGATACCATTCAGGCGTGTTGTTGAGTGGCTGCGCCCAATCTTTATCGTCTTTTTCCAAAAGAATAGCGCCGCCCTCGCACTCGATTTTTAAGCCGCCTCTTGGGATGGCCGCGCTGATCGTATCTTCTGTTTGCAGAATGGGGGCCCTTCCGCCCTTGCTTGGGTACCACAGACGGGCGTGGAAGGATGCCGTTTTGTTCCACCCGCCGGGAATTGTCGGCTGATAGGTCAGATACGGCAGGGAAGCGGCAGGAGGGATGTTATCTTCCAGATAGCCCGGGATGCCAAAGCCGTTGAAAAAAGTGTTCAGCGCCCGGTTGATGCTCTCAGACGGTCCCATCATGGCAGCACCGCCTTTTTGCACTTGACGGCTCGCAGCCCCATGCCGGATTCCGGCGGGGCTTTCCCTTCGTCCGCTGTGCTGGTGATCTGGAAGGTCTGCCCGCCGTCCACTCGCTTGATGTAGTCCGGGAAGGCCAGCGGAACACCGGTGCCAACAAGTAGCGTGTAAGTAGATGCCGTGTCGGCCTGCTCTGCCACCTGTGCTTCCACAGTGGTGTCGTGGCGCTCCACGGCCTCAAACTCCGGGCCGTCCGTCCAGCCGGACACAAAGCCGCCCACTCCGTCCGGCTCATAGCTGCGGGTCTGAAAACGGTATTTTTTGGTAAAGCCTTGCATCACGGTGGATGCAGTGAACGGATTGACCATGTCACATCTTCCTCCAATGATTGATCTCGGATTTATAGCGGGTCTTGCCGTCTGCGGGCAGGCCGTCCGTGCCTGTAGCCATCGTGCCAGACCACCCGGCAAAGGACTGAGATACATACACGCCGCCGGCCGGGAGCGCCTTGTCGTATGCGTCGATTTTTTCAGCCAGCGCCACGAAGTCAGGTGGCACACGCATAGGCTGCACCGTGCCGTTGAAGGTCTCGGCAGTCAGATCGCCGTCCCCGGCCTTGTGCACGCCGTCATTGAAGATGGATCCGCACACGAGGAAATACTGCCCCGGCACTACCCCGGCGGGCACGGTATCCGGCTCAAAAGCAAACTCCCCGGCAACGGGATCGTCTGCCCGGTCAAAAAAATTGTGCGTGTAAACGCACAGCTCGGGGACGGTCATTGGATACCTCCTACTCAAAAATGGCGATTACTCGCCAGGGGTGATGGTCTGGACAGAGATGCCGTCCAGGTACTCAGCAAACAGGGTCACGCCGGTAATGGCAAAGCTCTCAGAGACGGCGGTGGTGTAGTTGCCCTGGGTGTGGAAGCCGATCAAGTTGCTGGCCTCGCCTGCGGTGGTGTACACCAGCCCAGCCTTGGCGTAGTCGCTGTCGGAGGGGTCGACGTAGTACATCACGATGTTGTCCACGGGGGTGGCAATGACCTTGCCCTTTGCGA
>ERZ1026864.607-NODE-607-length-19882-cov-5.331064_pt1 | contig 19882 bp, 20 predicted proteins | sample MGYA00380162_ERZ1026864 | MGnify/ENA primary metagenome ERZ1026864 (study PRJEB33269, sample SAMEA4719798) | human gut metagenome | biome: human-associated habitat; feature: organic feature; material: feces | place: Cameroon | collected 2013-10 ... | reverse complement strand
CTGTTGTGCTTGATGACGCTCATTCGGTGCTCTTCTGAATATCCTAATGCTTTACTGCTGAGAGAATGTTTCAATCTCCAGGAACATGGATTCTTCAAAGAATTCTCCATTATGAGCCTCTTTGCATTGCTCCAGAATCGTATGCAGTATGCTTATGATCAAGGTCCTATTCAGTGGATGCCAGATAGCCGTGAAAAGTTCTATAAGCCTTCATGCTTGGAATTCTTACAAGCCAGAATGACTCCTGGCTCTGTTGGCTATGAGCAAACTGGGCGTAAGGTTCAGAATTTCTATGAGATGTGTGACCGAGGTCCTAAGAACAAAGAGAAGTTCCAGCTCCCCATATGGCGTGTTGGAGGTGGTACTGAAACTGGAGAAGATAAGATATATCAATCCAATGAACAGATTGAGAAGATCTTCAATGGGGAAATCCTTGAAGAACATCTTGACAGTTTCAACAAGATTCGAGACGCTATTTACTATCAGTGGCCTAAGCTTAAGGTAGATTATCCTGAGGAAAAATAAAGTAGTCATGACACCTTTACAAATTGCAAATGTCCATGCTAAGATGCTTATTCTTAGCCAGACGTACTCAGTAATTGCAGTTAGCTCCAAAAATAAAATCAACCTTAAGGTACGGCACAGGTCAGCTGCTTGCTTTGGAACAGCCTATAATATAGTCAACAAAATGGCAGGTTCTACAAGTCTCGCTAAGAAGATTAGATTAAGGGTTACTATGTATACTGACCCTGAGGCTAATATTCAGAATAACATTAACAATGTAGTATTTCTTAAGAGAGAGCAAATCATTCAATGGATGGATGAGTTGTGTGTTATGTTCCAAGCCTATGGTCTTACTTATAAGATTATAGACACACAAATGCAACGCTATTCAGGCTCATCACATACCCCTGCAAAGTATTTCAGTGGCATCCATATCGTTGTTAAAGCCCAAAGGATTGGCTACTTCTGGATTAAGTGGATCCTCAGTTACATTAGATTCATGTCAGAAACATCCTGCAGCTGGGTACTACCTGAGGCTTTTACTCTACGAGAGCTGATTCCTGAACTCAAAGCGTATCCTGTCCTCTCAACATTTATGTTTATCTGGAGTTCTTGCCAAGCAGTTCATGCATTTACTGCAGATTTTTTTAAAGAAGGGTTAGAAGGGGGATGTAAAATATTCACTCCTAGAACTATGGACTATCTTATAGATGCTATCTCTAAGAAATATCCAGCTTTTGGAGGTGTTGACACGTGGCATGAGACGAATTTTAGGCCTACATGCTTCTCCCTAACTGGTCCATCTTTCCAAGAGATGGTATGTCAATGTTGGAGGTTCAGATTTAGTGATGACAAATATATACGAGAGTGTGTACTAGTTGGTAAGATTCCTGATAACATCTTAAAACTCTATAAGACATATTTCAAGAAGGTTAAGGCAAAGATTATCTAATTACATGAAGAAAACCATTAAAGTTTATGTTGTTGGCCATGATTGGTGCAACATCACAAGCTTCCTGTTGTTTGACTTTGAAAAGGTCAGCAACATCAATGAAGCCGATATCGTAATGTTTACTGGAGGCGAAGATATCAATCCTGCACTCTATGGAGATGTGAAACATCCCACTACTCACTATACTGACCGAGATGACATGGAGGTTGCAGCTTTTCATGCTGCACCTGAAAATGCTCTTCTCATTGGTGGGTGTCGAGGAGCTCAGCTTCTTACAGCCCTGAGTGGAGGTAAACTTTTCCAGCATGTCAATGGACATGGTGGAGGAACCGGCGGTCATGATATTACTACTACGGATGATCGTACTATGAGGATTACCTCATGTCATCATCAGATGATGAATCCGTATGATCTTCCTAAAAAGGACTACGAGCTGTTAGCCTGGTCCACTATCAACCTCAGTTCTGTATATCATACAGGTACAGGTTTAGCAGAGGTTCCTGAACACTTTAAGGAACCGGAAATTGTCTACTATCCTAAGACACGTGCTTTATGCATTCAGGGACATCCGGAATGGATGCCTAAGGATCAACCCGTAATCGCATATATTAACGAACTCATTCAAAAGTATCTGTAATGAAAATTAAGGAATTTTTGGTAGGCTCCGATCCGGAGCTGTTTATCGTAGACACGTCGAAGGATAATAAGATTATTTCCTCCATTGGACTTATCCCCGGAGTTAAGGGGAATGCTTATAAACCTGCAGAGTTACCTGAAGGCTTCGGCTTGCAGATTGATAACATTCTCGCAGAATTCAACATTCCTCCCACTCATGACAAGGGGGACTTCATCACTCACATGATGGTTATGAAGGATTATATCCGGGACTATGTGAAGTCCAAGAACCCCAACTATGACATTTGCTGTAAAGCATCTGCTATAGTTGATGATGACCAGCTTCAGAGTGATGAAGCTAAGCTTTTCGGGTGTTCCCCGGATTTCAATGCGTGGCTCATGGAGCAGAATCCTCGCCCGCAGGGAGATTCTACGAACCTCCGAACTACAGGATGTCATTTCCACATCGGATATGAGGGCAACAATCGTGATACATCTGTGGAACTGGTAAAAATCCTGGACCTATTCCTGGGAGTACCCTCAATCCTTATCGACAAGGATAATCGTCGTAGAGAACTCTATGGCAAAGCTGGGTGTTTCCGGTTCACCTCCTACGGTGTAGAATATCGTGTGATGTCAGGATACTTTATTGATACTCCCAAACTTATTGGTTGGTGTTTCAATCAAATCCTGAAGGCTATTGAATTCTATAACGAAGGTGGATCTGTACAAGATGATGCAGGAAATATCATTAAAGCTATCAACTACAATGATGTCGAGGCTGCAGAGTCTCTTATTAAGAAGTATAAAATTAACTTAGTTTAACAGATGTGTGGAATATTTGGATTTGCTGGTAAACTCGGCAATCATGAATTCAATGTCCTGAAGTTCTCAATACTTGGGGCAATTAATGACAGTAGAGGCGGTGATTCTGCAGGAGCATTCATTGATGGTGAGTGCGAATATGGTATCGGTGATGAAAAACTCTTTGCCAACTTTGCTACCAAGAATAAGTTTCTGAAGGCCTATAAGGGGGTATCAGTGCAGCATGCACTAGGTCATTGTAGAAAAGCATCTGTAGGTGCTAAAACTATTAAAGAAGCTCAGCCTGTGTGTGTTCCTAATGATGATGGAACTAAGACTGATCTTGTTATGATTCACAATGGTACTCTCCTGAATCATACTGAGCTGAAAGATAAGTATCTTGCAAAGGTGCCCGATTATTTTACCGACTCCCAAATATTCGCCAATGTGGTCTACTATCACGGCTTCAAAGTCTTAGAGGAGTATGAGGGAGCAGGAGCTTTTGCATTCATCGACTATCGCAAGAAAATTCCTACTACTTATCTCTTTAAGGGAGAAAGTCCTCAGTATAAGAGTAGTGTTACCAATTCTGAGGAACGTCCACTCTTCTGGGTAAAAACTCCTGAAGGTATCTGGTTCTCCTCCATCAAAGAAGTGCTGGAACTGGTAGTCTATGGGGAATATCCTGTAGAAAGTGTTCCTGGTAATACCCTTATTATCATCCAGGATGGTAAGGTAATTTCTACTCGTAAATATGACAGATCTGCCCGATTTCAGATGTCGTATGGAAAATCGTCATACTACGAAAGGGAAGATTACTATGGGAGGTATTACTCGGGGGTCCAAAGCAAAACGTCGACGGCGAGGAAAGAAGAGACATGGTACCAGGTAGGGGAAACAAAAACTTTTGCTGCTACAGAATTAGTAACAGCAGAAGCAGAAGCTCGCTATGATTATGTCAGCAGTAATAAGGTAATCTTTAAACCAGATGGCCGTTACTATCGTGGCAAAATCCTTATGAGTGGTCCTTACAGAATCTCAGAATATGGGTTCGAGAATACCTACTCTAATATGGGAACTGACATCGTAGCACGTCCCAAAACTTTCTACTTCTTTGAAGGTTTCCTGATGAAGGATGCTCTCTGTATGCATATAGCACGCAGAATGAAGGAAATTGCAGGTGACAAATTCCAAGACACCATGCTTCGTAAGTTAACTATGGGATGTTTCTATGATCCTAAGGATAAGAAATTTTATACTCGTAAAGGTAAGTTGTTTACGGGAACATACCCTATATACTTTACTCTTACTAATCGAGTATATAAGATCCAGAGAGGAGAAATTTACCAGTATGAAGAGTCATATAATCCGAATAGCTCTAATGTCTGGAAAACCTATTCTCCTCAGTATGAAGGACCTGAGATTCCTGTGAAATTTGCTAATCTGATTGAGAAGTCAGCTAAGAAAATTTTATCAAATTACAACATCTAACATTTACAATGTTACAGAGAACAACACGCGTAGTAACTGCTTCAGGTAAACGAGTCCTGAAAGCTAACTGCTGTACCATTAATGGTGAATATTACATCAAAGAAGAGGAGGCTATTAAGATTGGCACTTCCTGGTATCTGAAAGGAGATCCTCGGATTTTCTATGATTATGGATCCCAGTCTTGGAGGAAAACTCGTGGTGTAAATATTTGCAAGGGTATTGTAGGATGGGATCTGACTGCTAGTTGTCCCATCATAGGATCCTTTGAAGTAGACCACACTCGCAACGTTGAAGTTGCAAAGTTGGATAGCAATGGTAACCCCAGAAGCATGGATATTTATATGGACAAAGCTCTTGTAAAAGGGCCTGTTCATTTTAACAAAAATCTGGGCCTTTATGAGGATACCACTGCTTTATCTCCCATCATGAAAAAGGTTGAGGCCGTTCTTGCTAATACTATTGGGCAAGGAATCTACAACTATTCCTTTAACCAGGAGTATTCGTCGAGTAAACATATGGAGAAATTCCTGAAATATCCTCGTGATATGCGGATTAACAATCCCATTAATCTTGAAGATGTTAAGGAGTTTGGCGAATTCTCCTTTGGCCTTGAATTCGAAACCGCTGCAGGTAAGATTAGCCAGGCCGACTGTTTCAACCTAGGACTCATTCCTCTAAGAGATGGGTCCATCTCGGGTATTGAATATACCACTATTCCTATGCGAGGTCCTGAGGGATTCAACCTTCTTATCAACCAGGTAAAGGCTCTTCAGAAGAGTACTACCTTTGATAAGGAGTGCTCTCTCCACGTGCATTTAGGAGGCTATCCTATCGAGGCAAAATCTATCTGGGCTCTGTATAAGCTCCTGGTTGTGATCGAGCCTCAGATCGGACGTATCATGCCTTTATTCGCATTTAACACAAGTAAGTTTAAAGCTAAGGGTAAAGACTATTGCACCAGGCTGCGTAAATATGCCTCCTTTGAGGAGTATTACACTTACTGTTCAGGTGACAGAATGCGATTCGATGGATGTCTAACATATCCGCATCCTATGGATGAGGAGGATCGTGCCAAGTGGAACATTCATGCTCGTTATGTATGGGCCAACATCATCAACCTGCTCTTTAAGAAGCAGGGAAAGACTGCGGAATTCCGCATCCATGCGCCGACGTTTAATATCCAGAAGATCATCAACTGGATGTTTATCTGTGCAGCCATACTTAAGTATGCTATTAAGAATAAGGATCGGCTGTTGAAGTCGTCTATGAGTACTTTAGGAGTTACTCTGGAAGATGTTGTAACGAATGTCTATTCCAGACGTATCTCCTTACAACTCGTAGATTATATTCAATATCGAGAGATCTATTTCCATCAGCTTGCTAATAAGTATAACGACCCTGCAGGTATAATAGATCTTCGTATTGACCAGGAACAGGACTTCGGTACTGATCTGGTTACTACGGTGAAGCACTAGCAGAAATGTTCGGTAGTTGGAACAAGTTAATAAATGCCAATGAAGTTAAACCTATCCTGTCTGTACTCAACCAAGAGTACAGGCAGTATGAGGTTTATCCTCCAAAAAATCTAGTCTTTGAAGCTTTTAGGGAGTGCCCTTACGATAAGGTAAGAGTAGTAGTTATAGGACAAGATCCTTATCCCCAGAAGGGATTTGCAACAGGTATAGCCTTCGCAAACCCTCCAGAAGTAAGAGATATTAGTCCATCTCTCTCTATCCTTAGAGACCGAGTATTTAGAGATTTTGATAAACTCAATAATGAGTTTGACCAGACTTTAATATCTTGGGAACAACAAGGAGTACTCTTACTAAATGCTGCATTGACTGTGAGAGCTAAACAGCCCGGTAGTCATACTCAATACTGGCATCCTTTCATACGAGATCTTATTCTCGCATTGAATCAGTATAGCCCAGGATTGATCTATGTATTATTAGGTAAAGTAGCCGAGGCATTTAGAAAGTATGTGGGTCCTAACAACCACATTTTGACGTATCCTCACCCCGCATACTTCTGTAGGTTAGGGTGCGGATTCGAAGCCACCATGTTCACGGATATCAACAAGCTACTTCGTGAACTTAATGGTGATGAAATTAAATTTTAGTGGCTGAGAATAAAAAAGTTAAGAATGCCCGAAGTATTAGTTACGATGGTATCAACTTCAAAAGTCGCTTAGAATATCACTGTTATAGAAAGCTCAAAGAAGCAGGATTTGAGCCTCTTTATGAACCAGTGAAATATACGCTACTTCCTTCCTCAATACTAGAAGTAGGTACCATCTATGCTCCTTATAATAAACTATTAGCTTCTCGTAAAAGTTATAGAGCGTTAACATATACGCCAGATTTTGAATTTCATTACAAAGGAATACATGTTTATTATGATGCTAAGGGCAAATCAAACGATGCTTATCCTCTTAAAAAGAAGCTATTTCTCCACTACTTAGAATGTGTAGGGGAAACCTACGTATTCTTTGAACCTCACAACATTGCCCAAATTGAGCAATCAATAGAGATTTTGTATGAATTATGTAGGTAAAATCACCGAACTATCTAAGCAATGCTTATGTGAATCGGATGTTAAACGAGTAGACTACTGGTTGAGCATTCGAGACCTTATGTCAATTAAGGAAATAGTTACTTCAGAATTTATTAAGTTTAAATCTAAGAAACCCGGGAGTTTGGAGGACAAACCATTGTATGACGAGAAGTTCGCCATCTTTGCAGATTTGGAATCAACAATCGTGGAATATCTTAGGCTTAATGATTATGAAGAGGATGAACTCAACATCCCTTATGATGAAGAGTATTAAAGAATTGTCCCTCAACATTAGTGAGCCTGAATATAGGAAGCTTGGTGGCTTCTCATATTCTATGCTTGCTAAGTTCCTTCGTTCCCAGGATCCGAAAGTATTAGTAACTCCCTCTCATGATGAGTCGGAGGCTCTAAGATTTGGATCCTTAGTAGACTGTTTAATGACTGAACCTGAACTCTTAGAAGAAAGGTTCTTTATAACATCTGTGAAAACTCCTCCAGCAACAATTATTTCCATGATGCTTCGTATTTATGAGAAAGTCCCTGATGCTAAGAGCTTTTCCTTTGTACCTACGGAGGTTAAGCTTGAAGCATTAGACTTCTTTGAATATGGTGCTTCGTGGAATAACACAACTAGATTAGACCGCTTAGATAAACAGTCTTTCTTCTATACATTGTTGCAAAAAAGCGAAGGAAAGATTATTATGTCTGAAGAAGATTTATCACTTGCAAAGCTATGTGTTAAGATTCTAAAGACACACCCATTTACTGAGAAGTATATGGGAGATGAGGATCCTTTTGAGACTAATGTCGAGAAGGTGAATCAGCTAAAATTTTCTTCCACCTATCATGGGCAACTCATTAGATGTATGTTTGATAGGATTATAGTAGATCATGAAGCAAAAACTATCCAGCCGATAGATTTAAAGACCTCTGGTAAGAAGGAGGAAAAGTTTGAACTGTCTGCACTGGATTGGGATTATTATATCCAAGCTACCATGTATACTCAGATCCTCTTAGATGTAATTTCTAAAGATGAGTATTTTAAGGATTTTACAATCCTTCCTTTCAAATTCGTGGTCATTAACAGGTTTGAAAGAACACCTATGGTATGGGTGTACCCAGTAACTCGTCTTAATGTTAACACCATAGACGATCAGCAAGCACTCTTGCAAAGAAATGGGTACAAGAGTTGGCGTGAGCTTATCAAAGAAGCCACGTGGCATATTGAGAATAATAAATTCGACTATTCCTATGAGACATATAAGGCTAAAGGAGAGCGAATTATTGATTTCTCTAAATACCTTCGTTAATGAGAAACATTGATGCGTTAACGTATTTTAAAGGAGATGACCTAGCAGCTAAGGTTTGGACAGATAAGTATGCACTTCGTAATGAAAATGGTGAAGTTATAGAGTCCAACCCTGATCAAATGCATCTCCGCATGGCAAAGGAATTTGCTCGAATAGAGGCTAAATATGGCGGCCCTAATATGCTCAGTGAGCAAGAAATTCTAGGACTCTTCCAAGACTTCCGTTACATAGTACCTGGCGGGTCAGTAATGGCAGGACTAGGAAGTAAAGCTATAGGCTCACTCTCTAATTGCTTCGTAATTGGGCAACCTGAGGATTCGTACTCAGGTATTATGAAGCTTCGAGAGGAACAAGCTCATCTGATGAAAAGACGTGGTGGGGTTGGTAAAGACCTCTCAACACTTCGACCTGCTGGAGCCTCTGTCAAAAACGCTGCTAAAAGTTCTACTGGTGCTGCATCCTTCATGGATGTAGACTCTGCAATAACCACAGAGGTAGCTCAAAGAGGACGACGTGGTGCTCTGATGTTGACATTAGACATTCGTCATCCCGATGTTGAAGAGTTTATTACTCGGAAACAAGATCTTACTAAAGTTACTGGAGCTAACATTAGCGTTAAGGTAACTGATGATTTTATGAAGGCAGTTATGAACGATGAAGATTATATTCTTCGTTGGCCTGTAACTACAAGAGCAGAGAATACTGCTTTCCAAGATCTTGAGTATGGTAAACTCTTATGTCTAGAACATCCCCGTAAGGATACATGTTGCTATTACAAGAAAGTAAGAGCCCGTAAACTCTGGGAACTACTAATTCATTGTGCATGGAATACTGCCGAACCTGGAATCATGTTCGAGGATCGTCACACTGAGTTTAGTCCCGATGGAGTGTATCCACAGTATCGAGGTGTTTCAACAAATCCTTGTGGAGAAATCTTTATGCAACCGTATGATAGCTGTAGACTGATTCATATCAATCTCACTTCGTTTGTTAAACGAGCTTATTATCCGGATGCCTCTATAGATTATGATTTATTGCGGAAAGTAGCGAAGGCAGCAATCAGGCTAGGAGACGACCTTGTAGATCTCGAAGTAGAGGCTATAGGTCAAATATTAGGGCATATTACATCTTCTAAAGGTGATAATCATCGAGAGTTTAAGCTCTGGATGGCTGTACGTGATGCAGCATTAGCTAGTAGAAGATGTGGAGTAGGATTTACAGGTCTTGCAGACACTCTTGCAATGCTTAAAGTAGGGTTCAATGATGATGGTATTGGCGCAGTTGATACTATCATGAATACTATCTTTAGGGCAGAACTTGAGAGTACTATTGACTTAGCTGAAGAGAGGGGCACTTTCCTAGGCTGGGACAAGAGTATGGAAGAGGCCCATGTAGAAGGCAACGAATGGTATCAGATGGTAGCTAAAATGTTCCCTGATCTTTATGATCGGATGCTCAAAGTAGGTCGCCGTAATGTATCGTTCTCTACAGTAGCTCCTACGGGTACTGTAAGTATCCTTACACAAACATCGTCAGGTATTGAACCTGTATTCTCCCTATATTATACACGTCGTAAGAAGTGTGTAGAAGGAGAGCCTCATAACTTTGTAGATCAGAATGGCGAGAAGTACCAGGAATTCAAAGTTTTCCACAGACCTTTCTTGGAGTGGGCAAGGCTAAAGCTAGACTTACCTACTATAGAGGTGACATTGGAACACATTGAGAAGATGCCAGCCGAGGAGTTAGCTAATTTTATTAGTTGGTCCCCCTGGTATAAGAATACTGCTCCTGAGATTGACTGGGACACTCGTCTTAGAATGCAATCTATAGTGCAGTACTATACTACTCATAGTATTTCTAGTACTCTGAACTTACCTAGTTCTACTACAGAGGGTGAGATTAGCAAGATTTACCTTAAAGCTTGGGAATATAATCTCAAAGGTGTAACTGTTTATCGAGATGGTTGTAGAGCTGGTGTACTGGTAACAGACACTAAGCCTAAACAACTCTTTGAACAACATAGTGCTCCTAAGAGACCTAAGACTCTCGATGCAGAGCTTCATGTGGTTAAGGTCAAAAAAGTTAAGTATGCTGTAATTGTAGGCTTAATGGAAGGCAAACCTTATGAAACCTTTGCATTTGAGCTGGGAGAAGGAAATTTCCTACCTCAATCAGGTAAGATCATAAAGGTTAAGCGGGGTTGTTATAATTTTGTAGGTGAGCATGATCTCATTATTGAGAATATTCATCTTGCCAATGACAAGTTAGAGGAGAGGTCTAGTTCAATCTATATCTCAATGCTGCTTCGTCATGGGGCACCTATAGAATATGTAATAGCTACTGCTAAGAAGGTGAATGAAAACATTGCTTCTTTCACATCAGCAGTATGTCGTGTACTTATGAAGTATTGCACTAAGGATATTGAAGAAGACTCATGTCCCGATTGTGGTACTAAATTATCACGAGAAGCTGGCTGTAAGAAATGTAACAATTGTGGTTATTCACTGTGTTTATTAATGTTGGTAAAATGAAGTTAGTAATTGATTATCGCTCGATAGATCCCATAATTAAACCTGTAATCACTGATAAGGGTGAATGGTTTGATTTAATGGCTGCGGAAAATGTAGAATTTGCAGCTCCTCATAATGCATATAATACTCGCATTACAGAGTACGATGCTAAGAAGGTATCTTTAGGTATTGCAATGTCATTACCTAAGGGTATTGAGGCTGTACTTCTACCTAGGAGTAGTCTTTATGAGACTAAGGGCGTAACATTAGTAAATAGTCAGGGCGTAATTGACTCCTCATATGGTGGTGACAATGATATCTGGTCGGCTTATCTTAAAGCAGATCGAGCTAGCACTATTGTTAAAGGAGAAAGAATCGTTCAGTTCAGACTGCAACCTTCCCAAAGAGCCTCTATCTGGACTAAGATTAAGTGGCTCTTTATATCCAAGATTGAGTTTAACAAGGTAGAATATCTTAATAATCCTGATCGAGGAGGATATGGTGCATCTGGAGGATATAAAGAAGTAAAGTAATGAGTGTACTGAGTACTATAATCGGTATAATAGTAGGAGGGCTGGTCTTAGCCTCCGTAGGTAAGATTTATCTAGGTATCTATAAGACAATTAAGCAGCAGAACTTTGCAGCTAATAAGTATAAAGTATCTTTTAAGAAACATTTTAAGAAGGTTAAAGTTCCTCTTATTAAGATGAAGATTGCAGGTGAACTGAGATATTTCCTCGTTGATAGTGGAGCTACCAATAATGTTATTGCTAAAGATTTTTATGACTCCGTAGATCCTAAATATTTTAATGACCTTAAATATTCAGATCATATTATTTCCACTAATGGAACCACTGAACGTCGTCCTTTTGTAGGATCAACCCTGTCATTTAAAAAAGATGTCTTTGAAGATATTCCCTTCTTGGTATCAGATTTAGCTCCTGCAGTGGAATTCATTCAAAAAGCTTCCAATATTGTCATAGTAGGACTCTTAGGCTCAACATTCTTTGAGAAGTACCGTTGGGCTATAGATTTCGACGAAAGATGTATTTGGATTAACTCATTCGAAGCAGATCAGAAAGATGAATAAGTTTAGGTATGGTAGAGGTAACAAACACTTCTTCACTATCCTAACACCTCTTTCTGAGAATGTTTCTGGTATAATTGCAAAACTTCATTATGAGAATTTCTTAGGTGTAAGTTACAAAGATTTTACAAGACTTTGCGTCTCATGTGATAAGGGACCTGAAGTGTGTGAAGGGGAATTGTTACCTGCCATTAACGTAACTACCGGAGAACGAACTTTATTTAGGGTTAAGAAAATTAACCATAATGATAAGGTCGACATCTGGACAGTAGAATTAGAACGTGAGATACCTGGTAACGAACCAATTCCGGATAATAACTGATGACTCCCCATTTCAGCTAGCAACAATAGCTGATCTTAGAGAATATTTTAAGGATCATAAGTATATAGGACTAGACACGGAAACATCTGGGTTTAGTCCTTATACTAAAGATCTATTACTAGTTCAACTTGGAGATGCGATAAATCAGTATGCAATAGATGACACAGTTGACATACGTGAATTGAAGGACTTCTTTGAAAATCCTCAGTATACATTTATACTTCACAATGCAAAATTTGACCTTAAATTCTTCTTTCATAGGAGAATTGTAATTAAACATGTCTTTGATACTTTCCTAGCAGAAAAGCTGTTATGGTTAGGGTATCCTGGAGGTATGCATAGCTTAGCTTTAAAGCATTGCTGTGAACACTATCTAGGAGTTAGTCTGGATAAGACTATCAGAGGCAATATTATTTACGAAGGAGCAAGTGATGCAGTAATAGTCTATGGCTGTAGAGATGTAGAATATCTCATACCACTTATGAAGGCTCAGCTTGAAGCTTTAGAGGAGAAAGATCTTCTTAGAGCTATAAAGCTTGAGAATATGTTCGTGGTAGTATTAGCTTATATAGAGTATTGTGGAGTTAAATTAGATGTAGATAAGTGGAAGGCTAAGATGGATAAAGACCTTAAAGTTTTTACAGATGCTATTGAAGCATTGGACAATTGGGTTGTAGAGAATTGTGGAGAGAAATATGTTGAAAAGTGTGTTCAACAGGACCTCTTTAATCCTATATCTACTGGTCCTAAATGTAAAGTCAATTGGTCTAGTCCTAAGCAAGTTATAGAACTCTTTGAAGAATTAGGATTTAATCTCTGGACTAGGGATAAGAAGACTAAGGAAATGAAGAAGTCTGTAGAGGCTAAGATTATTAAGCCTCAAAAAGACGTTAGTCCTATAGCTGAACTATATCTAACTTATAAAGGTTGTGAGAAGACTTGTTCTACTTATGGTCAGAATTTCATAGATAATATTAATCCTATATCTGGGAGACTCCACACTAACTTCTCACAGTTAATGGACACCGGTAGGTTATCTAGTGGAGGTGGCGAAGATAAGGATATAGGCAAGCCTATGGTTAACCTCCAAAATCTTCCCAATGACGCTGAAACTAGGGCTTGCTTCATAGCAGAACCCGGTAATCTATGGATTTCTGCAGACTATAAAGGCCAAGAAAGTGTACTTATTGCCAACATAGCTAATGACAAAGCTATGATTGAAGAGTTTCTTCATGGTAGTGGTGATATGCACTCTCTAGTTGCTAAGGCAATTTTTCCTGAAGAGATTGATTGTTCTGTAGCTGAGATTAAAGAAAAGTTCCCTTTGCTTCGTAAGAAGGCCAAAGGGCCAGAGTTTTGCTTTAATTATGGTGGGAATGACTCAACTCTTGTAGCTACCTATGGTTTCGAACCAGAAGTAGCAACGATGATTTATAATAACTATATGAATCAATTCTCAGGAGTTGCTGAATACCAGTCTTGGTGCCGTAAGGAAGTAATGAGAGTAGGCTATATTGAACACTGCCCTGAATATGGTCATAAGGCATTTATTTATGATTATGACCAACTTATGAGAGATAAAGCTACTATGTCTGAACCAGGTTTCTGGGACAAATATAGACTGCTAAAAGAACAGGATCCTAAGCATCCCTCGGTAGAAATGGTAAAACATTTCTTTCGTAGAAAAGCGGATTCTGAGAAGCAGAGTATTAACTATCGAATTCAGGCTCGTGGTGCTATATGCTTCAAAAGATTCTCCATAATGTTCTTTCAATGGCTATGGAAAAATGACCTTCTTTTCAAAGTCAAATATTGCATTCCAGTGCATGATGAAGCTAACATAGAAGCTCCTGCTGAGATAGCAGAAGAAGTAGCTAATAAGTTAGTAGAATGTATGCGCAAAGCAGGACTTTTGTTCTGCAAAACAGTTCCTCTAGATGCTGATGTAGTTATAGGGGATCATTGGATCCATTAATATGGTTAAAGAAATTATAAAGTTTGGTGCACCCTGGTGTCAGGGATGTATTTCAGCAGATACAGCTCTTGAGCAATTAGGAGCTATGAGGCCAGAGATTATCATATCTAAAATTAATATTGAGGAGGATGAAGTCATGGCGGAGAAATATAAGGTAAGAGGTCTTCCGACCCTAGTCCTTATAGGTCTGGATGGTAAAGAAATTGGCAGACATACCGGTAAAGTAACTGTCCAGGAGCTAATTCAAATCGTTGATGGTAATGGACTATAATAAGGTACATGAAGAAATTAAGCAAACTTTTATTGCTAAGAATCGTGATTATGGCAACTCCTTTGAGAAATCACTAAACAAGTTTGGGCTTATAGCAGGAGTAGTGAGGATAAATGATAAATTTGAACGCCTTGCTAACTTGTGCGACCGTCAACGATTAGCTGATGCACAGGTAGATGAGCCTTTAGCAGATACGTTAAAAGACATGGCTAACTATTGCATTATGGCTGCAGCATGGCTAGAGAATGAGTAACTATGAAAATTTGTGCACTATCAGATTTACATGGTTATTTACCCAAAGCTGAGGACATGTCCCCATGTGATGTTATATGCATTGCAGGGGACATTAGTCCTCTTCATATACAACGAGATAAACTTTTAAGTGCAATATGGTTTGGAAATACATTCATTCCTTGGTGTGAATCCCTACCTTGTATCAAAGTTATTCTTGTTGCTGGTAATCATGATTTTTTCCTAGAAGACTATGATAAACCTGGGGGTGTAACTCTTAAACTTGGCAAGGATAACAAACTTGTTTATTTAAGAAATAGCTCTTACAAGTATGGTCATAAGACTTTCTACGGAACTCCTAATGTCACAGATCTTGAAGGATGGGCCTTTAGCTTAAATGATAAAGAAGCTCATGAAGTCTTTCAGAGGATCCCAAATTGCGACGTTTTGATATCACATACCCCACCATTTGATGCTGCTAATACTGGCAATGTATATGGTTCAGATGTCTACCCTGACTATGGTAGTTATGTTCTAAGAGATATGATCTGGGATAAGAAGATTGATCTTATTATCTGTGGACATGTCCACTCCGGAAATCATAACTTATCGGATTGGGGTACTCATAAAATAGTTAATGTAAGCTATTTGAATGAGGATTATAAACCTACATATTCACCGAAATTGATTACTTTATGAAAATTTGCTATACAAAAGCAGAAATATTACCTGACAATGGGCTCTTGAAAAACATTGAGCTTGCTGGTAGAGTATGCTATAAATCTGAGGATAAGATTACTGATACCTCAGCAAAATCATTCGTTGAAATGATTAGAGGTAAAAATCACCTCTCGGTGCTAGAACATGGTAGTATATACCTTGTAGTACCAAAAAGTTCTCCTTTACCTCTAAGTGAGCTTCCTTGGTGCCACATAGTGGAAGAAAATGGTAAGGTTTATTACTATACGAATTTCAGATATATCTGTGAAGCTCTTCCTACCCTTGCAGATATTATCTTGAAAGACGATCCTCTTCCTGAAGGTATAGAATTCTTCATTCCTAAGATAGATGATCCTTATCGTAGGTGGTCTTTTAGGATCATTACCAACTTTAAGATCTCAGAGCAATATGTTAGGCATCGAGCGTTTTCACATTCTAAAGAGAGCTCTCGATACTGCAACTATGCTAAGGAACGGTTTAATAATGAAATTAGCATTGTCATTCCTGTAGGATCTGAAGGTTGGTTTGGGTCAATGACAGGAACTCTTGAAGGTATAGATGATAAGTGGTACTTTACTCCTGATGATAGTGGCAATAACGAGAATATGAGGAACCATCTAGCATCATGCTTTCCTGTGGATGAGAAAAAGAGATTTGTCCTTAATCTCCTTGAAGAAGCTCCTAGACTTAATAAGGTTCTTTCTCGCTGCAAACTTGCAGAGTTAGACTATATTGATGAGATTCAAAATGGCGGGCGCCCTGAGAATGCAAGAGATTTTCTTACACTCTATACTAAGACCGAGCAAATCATGACAGGATTTCAAAAAGACTGGCTTGATCTCATTCGAAAGAGATGTGTTCCGGGGGCTCAGAAGGAAGCCTCCTTTATTGCTACCAAAATTCGAAGAGATCTTGCCAGAGAAACATGTAAACATTCTAAAACAGCTATAGCAGAAGATCCTAAAGATTTTACTCCTATCTCTGATATAGATATACTTGGTCCTAACAACTTCGAGCCTATATTTATAAGACAAGTAGCAGAACTTAGAGCTGGATTGGAAGAAGAAGGAGTACATCTAAGAAACATGAGAATGGGATGATTGCAACTGACAGAGCTCCATTACTAGGCTTGCATGATGTATGCATAGTTCCGGCACCTACCACTAGAATAGCTAGTAGGAAGGAGTGTAACCCCTATTATTCTAAGGGGTTACTTCCTCTTGCTACAGCTCCTATGGATTGTGTCATTGATGAAACCAACTGGGAAACCTTTGCTAATGCGAAGATTCTCACAGTTCTACCACGAACAGTACCTTTAGATGTTAGAAAGCATCTAATGGTTAAGACATTTGTTGGAATGTCACAGACCGAGTTTGTAGAAACCTTCTGCTCCAAAGATTCTGCAACTGAAATCCTTACAGTCTTAGAGGAAAATGATCTTAAAGCTAATATCTGTATAGATGTAGCTAATGGTCATATGCAAACACTTTTAGATCTCTGCACTATCGCTAAGGATACCTTTGGAGATAGACTTGTTCTAATGGTAGGAAATATAGCCAATCCTATGACTTATGTAGAGTATGCAAAAGTAGGGATAGACTATGTTCGAGTAGGTATAGGGACTGGTTCGAGGTGCACTACTTCTGCTAACACAGGAGTACATTTTCCTATGGCTACGTTACTAGATCTTATTCGTCGTATTCAACTGGCAAACTCTCTCCCATACTATCCTAAAATTGTAGCTGATGGTGGATTCAGAAATTATGATGACATCATTAAAGCTCTAGCTTTAGGTGCAGACTTCGTAATGTGTGGACAATTCTTTGCAGAATGCGAAGAGGCTTGCGGTAAGACTACAGTTACTTCTGAAGGGGAAATCGAACGTGAATACTATGGTATGTCTACGAAGATTGCTCAGAAGAAGATGGGGAAGGAAACTCTCAGAACTTCTGAAGGTATTAGTAGGACTGTTAAAGTCACCCATACTCTTGCTCAGAAGATTGAGAATTTTAAGGATTACCTTACCTCAGCAATGAGTTATTCGGATGCATATAACCTTCCTGAGTTCCAGGATAAAGCTCTCATCTATAAGCTTACTCCTGAAGCTAGAGTAGCATATTTTAAATAAGATGAAAACAATCACTTATGAAGAATTCGTTGAGAATTATAGACCTATAAAGAACCAATTTAACCCAGTTGCTGAGTATGATGGTACTTTGTATAGTCCAATAGAATTTTCACGAATAGCCTCTGCTGCTTTACCTAACAGAATATTGTGGACATTAATGAAAGTCAGTTATTTAAACGAGGAAACTTGTGAATGTACTACAGAGAAATATGTTTACCAAGGATTACAGGAGTTTGGAGATGTCTTAGGATATTTCGTTACTGAAGAACCCTATGAATATGGTAAACCTTTCAATGTTAAGGTAGAGTAATAAAAATCCCCGATAGGTTATACGCCTACCGGGGAATTTTTTTTTAGACTTCAGGTTATCGCTGATTAAATGTAAATGTGTCGTATATATCAAAGAAGTCTTGAACAGCATTAAAGCCAGGTGTTAATCTTGATGTGAAGTAGAAAGGACGAGTTCTATCATTCTTATCTTCTTCCCACCATAATAAACCTTTATAATCTTTACCTATTACAAGGTCACGGGTTTCATCAATAGTATTCCTAAAGAATCCCATAAGATTAGTGACATAAGACATTACAGCCATAGGAGAGGATATAATATCTGTAGCACTGCTAATATCTACAAAGAAGGATGCCTCTAGGTATGCACCATATAAAGATCTATACAAATTCTGTGTAGCTAACTTAGTAGCCCATCCTGTAAGATCATCATCGGGTTCATCAGGTACTAAAGCTTTAGCTATCATAGCTGCCAAGAATAGACCTATAATAGACTGCAATTCAAATCCTAAAGCCTTTAATTTTTGAAGTCTCAAATTACAAAATTCTTCGAACGTAAAGTCTAATTTAGATTCATTAGGATGCTGTCTAAAATATTCATCATATTGCTTGCGAGCGGCTTTCTCATTCTGACCAATATTATCTCCTGCAAGGTATCCTAAGATAGGTATAGATCTTAGTAGTAGTCTGCCAAAAGACTTGCCTATTTGTTCACCTCCAGTAGCGATTTCGCCCCATCCTACTCTAAATCTACCTACATCATATTCATCAAGAATTTCATTCTTTTGAAGAGATTTGAATCGAACATTTAACAGTCCGGGGAGCCAGTTACGATATTGCATGATAAGAGTACCAGCTATAGTAGTATTAGCAAGATACCTATCCTCTGCGGGCATAACACCTTTCACAGATGTAGCAGCACTTTGAGCAATAGTTCTAAACCTAATAATATCTTCTCTAGAAAGCTTATCAATAGTCATCTTACCATCCTCAGACATATGAATAAGATCAGCTACAGGTATAGCATTAGGACTTCTCCTTAAGCTGACTAACTTCTTTTTATTCTCATCATAACCCCAAGCATAGAGCATAGATGTTAATACCTTACGGTCAATATTAGAGTCAGTCTTTTCTAGTAGATAGAAGGCATTCTCAACATTGAAGATTCTATTAGTTTTATTAGCAGAAAGCTCCATAGCTCTCTTCTTCCAAATATCTTCATTGCCTATATGGAAGAAGGCAATAGCTCCATAATACTTAGCAGGATCTTCCTTCTTAAGCTTCTCAGATAATTTAGTAGACTTCTTATTATAATAAAGGCCTTCCATTTCTATCATCTGAAAGTTAAGCATAGTCTGAGCATAGTTTCTAAAGCCTAAGATAGGTTTAAATCCTAAGGTACTTAGAGAAGACCATTGTACAACTTTCTTAGCTAGTTTACCATAGCTATAGGTCTTACCCATGAATTTAAAAGTACCCCCACTCTGAACAGATTTTCCATAGATATATAGGTCAATAAATTTCTCTAATGTTGAAACATCATCTGAAGATAATCCTAGGGCTGTACGAATTTTACCAACCCACTTATCCATATTAGGAAGATTATCTTCTACAAAAACCTTAGCTCCATTGGTCTTAGCATGATATAATAGAAGCTGAGCATTGGCCTCAATTTCTTTCATATGCTGATAAGTATATACAGACTGAGCCATAAGCATTAAAACTCTTGATAGATCATAAGACTTATGTCTAAGACCCTTCTCTTCAGCAATCTTGCGAAGTTGAGTATTACGAGCAAACCGCCATTCATCGGTATCCTTTACAAGAGTAGGATCTATAGCAGCTTCAGCTCTAGCTATATCAGCAGAAGTAAGATTATCTTTAAGAGGATCTATGAAGAATAAAGGCACATGCTTGATAGGGTTACCGGCATAGTCCATACCAGAGGTTTCATCCTTACTCTTATAAAGTACATCAGACTCATCCCTAGTTTCAAGGGCTCCGAGAGTAATAGCTGTAAGGTCTGTTAAGGCACCTACACCATTCTTAAAGATAGAATCAAATAAGTCATTACGTACATTAGCAATAAACTTTTGACTAATCTTTCGACCAGTGATATTT